>Ga0105252_10000170_pt1 | contig 52051 bp, 30 predicted proteins | sample EasRivMeERMZT100_FD_89675 | JGI IMG/M metagenome (GOLD analysis project Ga0105252, IMG submission 89675) | Soil microbial communities from meander-bound floodplain in the East River, Colorado, USA - East River MetaG ERMZT100 | ecosystem: Environmental > Terrestrial > Soil > Floodplain | place... | reverse complement strand
ATTTGAATATGATACTCATCAAAACTTATAACAAAATTCGTGAAAATATACCTATTGTTATCTTCTTTATTTATTTTGTTAAATTTTTATTTACTTTAATTTAGAATTAAATAAAGGAAGGGGGTAGCTTATAATATTTTATATAATAAAATATAATTTTTAATCTTTTATCCATTTTGTTTAAAAGCCACAAATTTTCCCTTTTGCTTTTTTACTTCGTCCCTCCTTATAGGTCCATATAGATCCCTATGGTTTGGAGAAAACAAAGGTAATTTTATTTATAAAAAGAGCAGGGGAGGTAGGGTATAAATAAATGAAAAATTGATAAAAGATTAATTATATTAACTATGAAGATGCTGAATCTAACCAAACAATAAAATCAGGTGAAGATACAGCTTCTATAACGATAGGCATAAATCCATGCCAAACTCCACAAATTTCTGAACATTGTCCATAGAATGTACCACTTCTTTCAGCTAAGAATGAAACTTGATTTAATCTACCAGGTACAGCATCTAATTTTAAACCTAATGAAGGTACACCAAATGAGTGTAAAACATCATTAGCTGTAATAATTAATCTAATATGGCAATCTACAGGTATAATTAATCTATTATCAACATCTAATAATCTAAATTGACCTAATTCTAAATCTGATTCAGGTATCATATATGAATCAAAATCAATAGAATCACCAGAATCTGTAATAAAATCAGAATATTCATATGACCAATACCATTGATGACCTACAACTTTTATTGTTAAAGTAGGAGATATTACTTCATCCATTAAATATAAAAGTCTAAAAGAAGGGAAAGCTATAGCTATTAAAATTAAAGCTGGTGTAATAGTCCAAATTAATTCTAATACAGTACCATGTGTTAAATATTTATAAGCTATAGGATTTTTAGAAGAACTATAGTAATAAACAATTGACAGAATTACCCAAAAAACAGCAAAACTTATAACAATTAAATAAAATCCAATTGTATTGTGTAAAGTAACTATACCTGTGAAACCTGGAGCAGCACTATCCTGGAAACCTAATTGCCAAGGTTGAGCTGCATCATTAAAAATAGTTGTTAAATATGTTAAATAATTTATCATTTGTTAATTTATTTTTAATCTTAATTTAATTAACACTTTAATTTAGAATTGAGCATCTTACTATTCAAAGTATAAGAACTTATGCTCTCATAATTATAATTAAGCGAATAAAATTAACTAATTTAAAATTTCTCTCCTATTGTTATTCTGGCGAGACGTGGGAAAAAGGGAATGGTCTCTTGCTTTTGCGCCTTTGTTTTTAACTTTTTGTTTTACAAAAAAGTATCTTAAAAAAAAAGAGCGTAGATAAAAGCTGTTAATTACTTATTAGTAATAACTTATTAAGAAGTAAGTAACAAAAGAGAAGGAAAATCAGTTTTATAATTTCATCTTAAGATTAAGTCTTTGAGTATATTCTTGTACCTTATATTTTTAGATTTATAAGTTTAATAATTTTTGTACAATCTTTATATTTATAAGGAATCGAACCTTATAAATAAATAATTTTTAATTATACTTTTAAAAGTATTGATATTTAACTTAATTAATTAAGTTAACCTCTCTTATCTTATACATTAAAAATAGAAAGCAGAACTCGAGTGGTTGAGTGTCCCACTTTTAATGGGAAAGTTTTGGTTCGAGACCAAATGTTTTCAATTTTTATATTTATTGTTACTCTACCTTTTTATATTAATTTACCTTACTACCTTACATATAGAGTAGCCCTTAAAATTTTCCTAATAGTAGAATTGAAATCCACCACTTACTACGAACCCCTTTCTATAGAGCCTTTGTTTTGCCTTTTTCGTCCCATGGCCATGTTTATAAAGGCATAAGAGACTCCATACCCTAAGGAATTATAAGTTTCCTAGGGTATGGAGGCAAAAGTTAAAAATATCTCTCTTAAAAAAATGGATTGTAGGTTGCATTTATTCCACTTAAACACAAGACTCCCTAATGTATGATTAAGCTTTTGTTATTATAAGAAGCAATTACCCCTCTCTTTTAAAAATTTTAAATTAAATAATATATGCATAAGATAAAACTAAAGTTTGATAAAATTTTAACCTTCTCTTATAAGTATCTATGATCAAAAGGAATGAAATAAAATTTCAAAGATGAATAAAAATGATGCAATAGCTTTTTTTAAGAGATAGCAGGAGTAAAAGTAAATATAATTTATATTGTATCTAAAATTATATATTTATAAAATTTAATAAAGATTAAAGCCTCGGTTGCTTAGTGGTCAAAGCGCTATTCTGAAGATATAGATATGGGAGTTCAATTCTCTCCCGGGGCAATAAAAATAATTAGACCAAACACACACCATTGAGTACTAAGCCTTTATAATTTTCTATTCCAAAGCAAAGGGAAGTGTGGTAATTAATAATAAAGAGTGTAGTATTAATTGGCTAGTATAACAATCTCCAAAATTGAAGGTAGGTGTTCGAGTCACCTCACTCTTGTTTAACCTTTTATATTTAATTTTCAAATTTTCTCTTATATTTTGTATAATAGTTCGTAAGAACTCCTATTTTTAAGAGAGCCTTTGTTTTAGACTCCTCCCTATGGAGCCTATGGAGCCTATGGAGCCTATGGAGCCTATGGAGCCTATGGAGGAGTCAGCCTTCGTATTATTACTAAAATTTTAATCCTTTAATGACTCTTACTTAAATCATAAATAAGGAATAAAAACTCCTATTCCTTTAGACTCCTCCCTACTTTAAAGTTTTATTTCTTTTGCTTTTGTTTTACTTTAAAAAGACAAAGGCAAAAGTGGAAGAGTTTAGAGCAGAAGAGGAGTAAAAACAAAATATTTCATTAGGGGAAGTTCTTCGAATTAAAGACTTTAGCATAATGGTTAATGCAGTTCGCTCATAATGGATATTATAAGGGTTCAACTCCCTTAGGTCTTAAATCTTTATTTATTTTACTTATTTCCACTTTTATTCTAATTAAATTTTACTTATATAGTAAAGTTAATATTTCTCTTACTTACTACGTTAGTAAATCCATATTGCATGATAAGTCTCTATTCGTTTTAAACAAAAGTAATAGTAGGTAAGGGAGGGTAAAGTTGGAGAGGTAATAACAAATTATATTTTTAGGAAATTTGTTAGAGTGGTTTAATAAGTTCGTCTTGAAAACGAATGCTGATTAAAATCAGCCGTGGGTTCGAATCCTACAGTTTCCGTTATAAAAGTTTTCTTCTACTCTACTTTTGCCTTCCTTCATTCTTTCTTCTACTATTACGAAGTAAGAATGTGTTTTAAGAAATAAGTTAATAGTTGTTTCGCAACAAATACAAATGATCTCTTTAAAAAAGTGGAAGCTGCTGTTAGGGTCCCCAAAAAGAGGGATCTTCGAAGAAATAAGAGTAGGAGTAAAAGTAACATATTATTTATTTCTTGTATAATAATGAAGCTGAAGTCTCCAAACTCCATAATACCTTGCTTTTATTATGATAAAAACTCCTTCCATTCCTACTTTTGTCTCCGCTTTTTACTTTCTTTACCTTTAATTTATATAATTTAAAAACAGGAGTAGAATATTAATAATAGGCTTCCTCTCTTGCTTTTGTTTCTAAGATATTTTTTCTTTTATTAAAAAAAGTATCTTAAAAAAGAGAAAACTGTTATTAAGAAGTAAATAACAAAAGTTAAAAACGAACATGTTGAAATTGGTAAACAATCTTCTCTTAAGAAGAAGTGGGTGTAAACCCTTAAGAGTTCAAGTCTCTTTGTTCGTAATGTTTCAAATTTAGTGTTATGGTTCAATTGTATTGAACCCCCTTTTTATTAATTATAAAACTATAACTATTCAATTTTATAACAAAATTATTCTAAATTTTTATAATTTCTCTTGCTTGAGTTATGGTATATGTAATAGTGTACTTATTTTCCTCTCTATCTTTACTTTTTACATTGTTAAAAACAAAGGTAATAAGAATAGTTCCTTCCTCTTTATATTATGAGAGGTGGTTAAAATTTAGGTAAGCTAAAGGTTAAAATAAGGAATAATCGTCATTGGTAAGATAACACGATTGCTAATCGTCTGGGATAGCACCCTTAAGCGTTCGACTCGCTTTTATTCCGAAAATTTGCATTTGAGGCCTTTGCTTTTTACTTTCTTTTGTTCGCAGCTTTTGCTCTTTTTACTTTTGTTTTTTACAAAAGTAAAAATAAAAGGATCTTTAAATAAACAAGATGCCTAAATACAAAAGCAAAAAGGATTAGGAGATAATCTTTTACTTTATTTTTATTCTTCAAACTAAGGTCACATTAGTTTAATTGGTAGAGCACAGCTTTGTGGATGCTGAGAAAAGAGTTCAAATCTCTTATGTGACCCTAACTTATAAAAAATATTATAAATATACCCATATTTACTTTCCTCCCTTTTTGTTTACTTTCCCTAGCTATCTTTATTTTTATCTTAATCTTTATCTTTAACAGGAAACCTTCTTATTTTTATTTTTATTTTACCTTTCCTTATAGCGGAGTAGTTACCAACCTGGAGTTTATCCTTACTTAGAAACTTTGCTTTTGACTTTAAAATTATTTTTAACTTTGTCTTTCTAAAAATTATAAATTTTATGGCTCCTATGGCTCCTATGTGTCTAAGGTTCCTATATTTACTATTGTACTATGACCCTAAGGCTCCTATACTTAGACTTAGATAGGCTTTATTTACTAAATTTAAAAAATATAAATTGAACAAATAAAATTAACTAAAAATGGTGATAAGATATAGGGTTGAGTTTACAGATGGTTCTGTAGTAGACCTGCAAAGTCTATCTTTTAGGTTCAATTCCTACTTAATCTTTTCTTAAATCTTTATATAATCTAACAATTAAAAAAAATATAAGAATACCTTCAACATTAGTATTAGTACTTTATTCTTAACTATAGCCTTACTTATTTACAGCGAACCTACAATCCTCTAAATAGGTTGAGTTTAATGGAAAATCAAATAAAAACACTTATCTTAAAATATAAAAATCTAAAAATGAACAAACAAGCACAAATTAAAAATAATCTAATGGAATTATTTAACAATAGGGAATATATAAGTTTTACTTATTATATAAAATCTGTTAATATATGTAAAGAAAATAAATATAAAAACCAAATTCTAAGTAGTAAGTCTTTTCAAAGAAAAAGTATAAAATTATAGCTGATATAGTTTAAACGGTTAAAACTTACCATTCATGACGGTAAAATGAAGGTTCAATTCCTTCTTTCAGCTTAAAAATGTAACAACAATTTATAATTTATTAGATTAAAGAATAAAAACATATCATCTTAAATACAAGTTTCCAAATTATACAAATAATATTAAGTCCTATCCGTAGATTCCCTATAGCCTTATGGAGGGCTCTCTTTTTATTATTATATTTACTTTGTCTTATTTATTTTTTTACTCTTTTACCTCTTGCCTCTGCCTTTTTTTAAAATTCCTTTGTCTCCGTAGGATTGATTATAATAAAGTAAAAAGCAAAGGGTGGAGGGGTTAAAATTTGGATTTATTCTCTCCCTATGGGACTGTTGCTTATGACAGAAATTAATATATTTTATTACGAGCATACTTAGATTCGAACTAAGAACAATTTAATTGACAATTAAACTCTATACCAATTTAGATATATGCCCTAAAACAAAAATAACTCTACCTTTTAATTCTAAAAAAAGAGCAAAGATGGAGTAAAAAAGCAAATGAAACTAAATTAATAAACCAATTATAAAATTATATAGTTAATAGGAGGTAGAGTAATCGAAACTCTGTCTGTAATGTGTAAAATTACTGCTATACCACTCAGCTAACCTCCCTTAAAACAAAATTGTGTTTTAATTTTTAATAGGAATTTTTCAAAAAGTATGAATGGAAGTAAACCTATAAATTTAAAATAAATTACAACTTATAAACGAGAGAGACACGACTCGAACGCGCAACATCTTACTCCCAAAGTAAGCTCCTTAACCAATTAGGATACTCTCTCCAAACTATCATTAGCTTTATTAATTTGCTCTATGCTTAGTAATAAATAAAATGGAGGGTAACAAATTATATTATTTAATAATAATTTCTTTACCTTTTGCTTCCGTCTCATAAGGATCCATAAATACCCATAGAGGAAGAAGTCCCTATGCTCTTTTTTAAAATTAAGAGAAAGAGACACATTTGTTTTAACAAAGTAAAAAACAAATGTACAAAGATCAAAGGAAATTTAAAATAATTTTAAATTACCCTCTCCATAGGGCATCTCCCTCTTCGTCCTATAAGGGGTAGGAACCTCTTTCCTTTGTTTTTGTTTTTACTTTTGTGTTAATTAAAAAAGTAAAAATAAGAGGTAAGAGTTAATTTGGAGAAAGATAGATTCGAACTATCATAATTATATTGCAAATATAACCGATTAACCATTATCAGATTTCCCCTAATATTATATATATAGCAAAGCTTATTCTTTTATGTTTATACTTTTTATTTTATCTAAAATTTTGATGTTTTTAAATTAACCTTAAAATTTTTAAAGTAAATAAAAAAAGTATAAATTACTACCACTAGTACTAGGGTAGGTATATTTAATTAAAAGAATTTTAAAATCTTAAACTTTCGAAGTTGAAATCATATCTATCTTTTTCTTTTTCTATCCAGCAAAGGGGACCTACCTCCTTTTCTTTTTACTCTATTTAACATTTAATATTATGTTTACCTATTACTTTTGCTCGTATAAACTGCGAGAAAAGAAAGGATATCTTAAATAAAAAGAAGAGGCAAAAAAAGAGTAAAAAGAAAAGCAAAAGTGTTTAGGTTTAGAGGGGGGGGGGGGGTTGAGATAATTAAAATTAAGATTGAATAGGTAAAGTTTTAAATGCATGGAATGGTATAGGACTTTCTAATGCCCATTCTAAAGTATTTACAGTTTTATTATTATTACTGTAAACAACTTCTGATGAGAAATATGGTATAGTTTCCCAAGGGTTATTATTAGTTACTTTACTATTAGCAAAGATATCATAAATAATATAACCAAATAAAATTGTAGCTACCACTGAAACTAATGATCCAAAACTAGATACAACATTCCATCCACTGAAAGCATCAGGGTAATCTGGTATTCTTCTTGGCATACCAGCCATTCCTAAGAAGTGTTGAGGAAAGAATGTTAAATTAACCCCAATAAATAAAGTCCAGAAATGGATTTTACCTAAGAAGTCATTAATATTTCTACCTATAATTTTTGGTGCCCAATAATAGAATCCTGCAAATAAAGCAAATACTGCACCCATAGATGAAACATAATGAAAGTGAGCTACTACATAGTAAGTATCGTGGAATGCTACATCTAATGAGGCATTAGATAAAACTACTCCAGTTAACCCACCTATAGTGAATAAAGCTATGAATCCTAATACAAATAATAAAGGAGTATTGTATTTTAAAGTACCACCATATAAAGTCGCTAACCAACTGAAAATTTTAATACCTGTAGGTACAGCAATAACCATTGTTGCTGCTGTGAAATAAGCTCTTGTATCCACATCTAAACCAACTGAAAACATATGGTGACTCCAAACTAAGAAACCTAAAATACCAATAGAGAACATAGCATAAACCATACCAATGTAACCAAATATTGGTTTACCTGAAAATGTAGAAACAATATGGCTAACTATACCAAATCCTGGAATAATTAAGATATAAACCTCTGGATGACCAAAAAACCAGAATAAATGTTGATATAAGATAGGATCACCACCTCCAGCTGGGTCATAGAAACTAGTATTAAAATTTCTATCTGTTAGAAGCATAGTAATAGCACCAGCTAAAACAGGTAAAGATAATAATAATAAAATAGCTGTTATGAATATAGCCCAAACAAATAATGGTAATTTATGTAATGACATTCCATTTGTTCTCATATTTAATGTGGTACTTATAAAATTTATAGCTCCTAATAATGAAGATATCCCAGCTAAGTGTAAACTAAATATAGCTAAATCAACTGAACCACCTGAGTGTGATTGAATTGAAGCTAAAGGAGGATAAACAGTCCAACCAGTACCAGCACCATTTTCAACTAATGAACTCATTAATAATAATAATAATGATGGAGGTAATAACCAGAATGAGATATTATTTAATCTAGGAAAAGCCATATCTGGACTACCACAGTGTATAGGTAAAAAATAGTTACCGAATCCACCAACTAATCCAGGCATAACCATAAAGAAGATCATAATAAAAGCGTGTGCTGATATTATTACATTAAATAATTGATGATCTCCTTGTAAATATTGAACACCTGGACTTGATAATTCTAATCTAATTAACACTGAAAATGCTGTACCTACCATACCTGCAAATACAGAAAAAATTAAATAAAGAGTACCTATTTCTTTAGCATTTGTTGAATTGAGCCAATTCATTTTTAAACTAAAAAATTAATTTTTTAATTATTATTTTTAAATCTAATTTCTTTTAATTCCTTTAAATTTACTAATTAACTCCTTCTTAGTTTTGCTTTTGACTTTATTATAATCAATCCTATGAAGACAAAGGATATTTTAAAAAGTAAAAAGTGGAGAGTTATACTATTAGCAATCCTACTCTTGCCTCTATCTTTTAGATAACCCAAAGTTATCTTTGTATTTTTACTACTTCCCTTATGGGGATGGGGAGGAAGAACCTCTACTAAAATAAAAAGAGCAGAGTCCCTATAGGGTGGAGAGAAAATAATTAGAAATTTAAATACTTAAAATTTTATTTTCTATGGTTAACCTTCTATTTATAAATATTTCTATTATTTTAATAATTTATTTTTAAATTCTTCCCTCCGTAGAAGTAGAAGTAGGAGTAGGAGTAGGAGAAAATAAAAGAAAACGTTAAAATAAAGAAAAGTTTATAGTTTTATGCCTAAAAACGGAATTGAACCGCTATCTACTTATTACAAGTAAGCCGTTTTACCTATTAAACTATTCAGGCTTTATATTATACCAACCTTAAAAAAAATATGGCTTATTAGTAAGGATTATCCTTATTCAAGCATTTTTATAAATAACAATAACTTTAGCTTTTTTATTAGAAATATAAAAGCCAAGCTACTTTTATAGTAGTAAACATTGGTGTTTTTATAATTAATAATTATCTTAATTATTACCAATTAATAGGATTTAATTATCTTTATTTATATCTCATAAATTTAATTCTACCATTATAAATTAAAGTTACTTTATTAATTGTAAATAACTTATCTATATGGTTTAGAACTTTCCACCACTTACTACTAACCCCTTTCTATTTAATTTATATGGACCCTTTACTTTTGATTTTATCGTGAATTAATTATTAGAAATTCTTCATTGGATAAAATAGAGGATAAAAATAAAACAATTAAAATAAAATAGGATAATATAATTTTATATTAATTAAATATCTTAACTTAAAATAAATGCATAGCTTTAGTTTACACTCTTTAATTTTATAAAAAGGAGAAAAAAGGGGAGGGGGTAAAAATTGAATTTTATATTTATGAGTATGATATTAGAGAATTAAATTATTAAGAATAATGGACTCTGGACTCTTGCCTCTGCGCTCTGCGAGTTTCCTACGGAGGGCAGATGATGGGGTGTTTAAATAATATTTATTATTTTATTTATTATTTGATTCTTCAATATTTACTAAAGATATAGCACCACTTCCAATTTCTAAAACAAAACCAATAGTTAAAACAATAAAGAACACAATACCAATAGTAAATCCGAATATAGATACTTGGTATAAGGTAACAGCTAATGGAAATAATAATAATATTTCCAGATCGAAAATAAGGAATAATAAAGCAACAATCATGAAATGAATTTGGAAAGTAGATCTAGTTTGACCAGGTAAAGCAATGAAACCACATTCATAAGCTGAAACTTTAGCTTCATCCGGTCTATGAACAGAAAATAAAACATTTAAAGCTAATAAAATAAAAGCTAAAATCGGAACAAAAATAAAAATAAAAAATAAATTATTCATTAAGTATAAAATAAAGATAAAGATAGTAATTGAGTACTATTTAAGATTAAAGAAGGTTTGATAAAAAATAATAATAGTATTAAAGTTAAAGTTGATATTATAAAACTATGAACATTTGTCAACCCAATTACTTCTTTGTTTTCTCCATTGAAGGAGTTTTCTAAACCTAAGAGCTCTGTACTTTCATTTTCACTTTCAGTATCTGTTTCATTTTCATTTTCACTTATAAGAAGTTTAACTATTTTTAAATAGTAAGAAGCACTTATAACAGAAACAATTATGGCTAAAATAGAAGTTAAGTAGAAACCATTTTGTAAAGCTGCATATAAAACAAACTGTTTAGAGAAGAATCCAATTAAAGGAGGAATACCCGCCATAGAGAATAAACATATACATAAGCATAAACTTAATAAAGGATTAGTAAAGAATAAATGTTTTAATTGTAAAATATAACTTAAATCTTTATATTTATAACTTATAATTTCTGCAAATGAAGACTTACTTTTCTCTGGCCCATTTAAATTTGGAAACCCAAAGGAAGAGTCTTTTATAGTCCCAGATACTAGAGGTAAAAATAAAGGTAAATTATTATTAATTAATAAAGATTTATTATTTAAATTAAGTAATTGATAGCTATTAATATTATGAGTATAAGTTAAAGCTAATATAATTAAAAATAAATTTAAATTTGTTATTGTATATTGTAATATATAGAATAAAAATGAATCAATAGATTGTTCTGTGTTTATTAATAAAGCTAATAAAATAAAACCTATATGTGAAATAGTACTATAAGCTAATAATCTTTTTATTTTAACTTGTGCTAATCCTAATACACTACCAATTATAAGTGAACATATAGAAGTAATTAATAATAATTTATAAATTGAAGATTCAACTAAAAAAGTGTTATATGCTTCTCCATAGGCTCCATAGGAAATGAATTTTATATCTCTAAAGATATTTAGCATTTGGCTTACTCCTTCTATTCCATTTGTTATTTCGTTAGATGAATTATTGCTAAAGTTAAGAGGAATAGAATTTAAAATTGGTTTAATACTTAATTGAGTACTAATTTCTAATAAAAATGTAAATATAGCAATTTTAGGTAAAATTGTTAAATACATTGTAACTATTGTTGGAGTACCATCATAAACATCTGGAGACCAATTGTGTAAAGGAGCTGCTGCTATTTTAAATAAAAATCCTATAAAAATTAAAATTAAACCTAAAGTTAAACCTTGTAAGAAATATTCAGTATTCAAATCGTTTATTGAATTTAATAAATATATTGATTCAAAATTAGTTGTTCCTGTATAAGAATAAACTATACCTGAACCTAATAAAATTATTGCTGATGATAAACTACCTAATAAAAAATATTTTAAACCTGATTTAGTAGAAGATTCCGAATTTCTATATAAAGTAGCTAAAACATATAAACCAAAAGATTGTAATTCTATACTTAAATATAAAGATATTAAATCATAACTTGCTATTAATAAAGATGATCCTAAACTACTAAATAAGATTATTAATGAATAATCTGTTGAATATTTATCTGTTAAATAATATTTTACTTTATTTACTTTTGTTATTATTTGAGGCCAACCTATTAAGACTAAACCTACGATTAAATAGAAAAATGTTTCTATAAATTGAGTAATTTGTGTTACATGGAATAAACCACTATAAATACCTATACCTGTTCCTATTGTTTCTAAATATAAACTATTTATTGTAATAAAACCAGTTATTATAAATACTATTGAAGTGGTTCTATAAAAATGTACTGAAGATATATTTGTGTTTAAAACAGGTAGAGCCTTAGCTACTATTAATGTTAATATTGATATGAAAATCATCACTTAGTCCGAAGCCGAAGCTTATAACTTTTTTTATTTATTTGTCTTATTTTCTTCTATCCTACTCTTACGAAATAAGTCTTTGACTTTTCTTTTTACTTTTTCTAACTATCTTTAAAGAAAGAGGTACTCTGTAAAAATAAGATTGATAAAAGCAAAAAAGAGTAGTGGTAAAATATAAAATTTAAATTAGTTTAATTGATCCTTATCAGAATCGAACTGATATTTATTCCTTGAAGGGGAATTGTACTCACCATTATACGAAAAGACCTTATATTGTTATTTATTCACATTTATCTATTTTAAAATTAATTAATAACAATACTTTTATTTCCTAAGATCCTATGAAGAGATGTTATTCGGATATAATTTGTTAAATTTAATAAATTTTCTACTTAAGAAAGGTAATATTTAAAGTATTGCCTATTAGTATGAGTGCCCGACCTCCTTTACTTAATTATATTCTTCTTTTTCTATTAAAGCAATAGAACAATGGAGTCTCTCCCATTAATTTTTTTAATAAGAGGTTAAAAATGGGGATCCCTATGGGTATGGAGAAAAATAATAAAACTAAGAAGGAGGAATCCATAAGGATTTAAAATAAGGAAAAATAATTAGCGAGATAAGAATTTGAATCTTAAATAACAGATCATGAGACTGCTGTGTTACCAATTACACCATCTCGCTTTAATTTATATTTTAATTTAATCCTTAATGACCTATCATTACTTTTCATATTTATTTTAAAATTAAAATTATTAACTACTTTTATTCCATCCTCTCTTCTTTGCTTTTTTTACAATGGGGGTAATTTAATAATCAAAATTAAGGAGCCATTAAGGTTCCATTAGAGAGCCATTAATTTTAGGGATAAATAGTATTATTAAACATTTTTGTTACTTAATTTAGTAATGTAAGTTCTTATTACTTGTGTTAATAAAGAAGAAGGTAAAACATATTTAGAAAAAATATATATTACACTAAATAATATAACAAAAGTTATAACAATTTGATTTAAAAAGAAAAATGGTATTAATTGTGGCATATTTTTGTTGTTTTTTTTAATTTTCTGTTAAAGAAAAATCTCTGCTTTTTATTCCTTAAGGAATAAAATATTAGCTTATATAGTTAATAAATACTTATTACATATCACCCTTCTTTTTAATTTATTTTCTCTTGCATAATAATCCATCCATAGGTAGTCTTTTAACTTTGTAAAAATAAAGGTAGGAAAGATATTAAAGGATTAAAGGAAAATAAGAGCATAAATTAGATAAGGTAATAGAAATAATAAATAAAACTATAATATAAATGAGATTATTAAATGTAACTTAATAATTTATTATGTAACAAATACACTTTCTTACCTTTTTATTTTTCCTTACTAACATGTTTAGTAAGGAGAGGAAACAAGTGCAATTGCTAATATTATAATAAATTTTAAGAAAGAATTATAAACCAATAATATTTTTGCAAATACTTAATTTAATTACTTTTTGAAAGATTCTCCATAGAAACTCTTCACTTTTTTCTTTAAAAAGGAAGTCTCATTCCCCTATGAGCCCATATGGTTGGAGTGATAATAAATGTGTTTATTAAAAAAGAGCAGAGGAAAATATTATTAATATACGAGTAATCAGGATCGAACTGATAATTTCTACTTGGAAGGTAGAAGTTATACCATTTAACTATACTCGCTTTAAATTGACTATTTTTTATTTGAAAACTTGTTGTTAAATATAAATATAAAAATAGTTTTTAATTAAATTAGGTAAATTCCTACTCTTATTTATGCCTTATAGGAGAAAAATCCTTTGTCTCCGTAAGCGTAGAATTTACCTCTTGCTTTTTCTCGAGAAAAACAAGAGAAAAGCAAGTAAAACAGAGGGAATCTACGATAAAAAATGGAGTAAAAATACAAAGGTAAAAATATTAGAGTTACTCCTACGTAGGGAAAGGCAATATAAAAACAAAGGTGTATTTATAATTTATAAAAAGAGCATAGGTTTTTGGGAGATGGATAGAGGAGGGGGTTAATAGATTTATAGGACTTCTATATAGTCCTTTCCCTACTCTTGCCTCTGCCTTTTGTTTTTATTTTTCTTTTGCCTCCATTCCTTAGGGTCCATAGGGGACCATAGGGAATGGACCTTTCGATTAAAGCAAAAGCTTACTTCGTAACAAAAGTGTCTTTAAATTTAAAAAAGAGTTTCCTATGGACCTACGGAGGGCAAAGCAGAGGTGGGAGGTATTATTCATTAATAAAAAAAATTATAACAGAGCGAAGCATAAGGTTCAAGTTTAATAAGCAATATAATAACTATGTATTTCCCCAGAAATATACAGCTACAAATAAGAATAACCAAACAACATCAACAAAGTGCCAATATAAAATTGATGATTCAAATCCATTGTGGTGTTTTGTAGTTAATTGATAATTAATTATTCTTATTAAAGATACTCCAATAAAGATAGTTCCAATTATAACGTGGAATCCATGTAATCCTGTTGAAGCATAGAAAGCTGAACCATATACTCCATCAGCCATAGAAAATCCAGCTTCAGAATATTCAAAATATTGTAAAGCTGTAAATATCACGGCTAAGATAATAGTAATAATTACTCCATCTATTGCACCTTTTCTATTTCCTGCTATTAAAGCATGATGTCCATAAGTAATAAAGGCACCACTACTTAATAATAAAAAAGTATTAAGTAAAGGAATAGCAAAAGGGTCTAAAGGTGTAATACCTAAAGGTGGCCAAGAACCTCCAATTTCAATTGCTGGAGATAAACTAGAGTGGAAGAAAGCCCAGAAAACTGATAAGAAAGCAAAAATTTCACTTACAATAAAAAGTATAACTCCTATCATTATTCCATTTTTTACTTCTTTAGTGTGATGTCCTAAATATGAAGCTTCTATTACTACATCTCTAAACCATAATATCATTCCATATGTTGTTAATATAAATCCTAATGTTAATATGTAACCTCCATAAGTAAAACCATGCATATATGCTACTGCACCTACTGTTAAATTTAATAAAGAAAAACTAAGTAAAATAGGCCAAGGTGATGGGTCTACTAAATGAAAAGGAAAATGTTGAAATTTACTTCTTATTAAATTTGTATTATTCATTTTTTAATTATTTTTTTTTTGGTGTTAACCTTATTTAATATATTAAATATTTCTTAACTCCTATAATATCTGTTGGAGCATAAGTGATAAGAGTTATTTTAAATATATCATATTTCATAATTTTATAAAAAAGACATAGGGAATAAGGAAAAGGAAATAATTTAATATATAAAATATATTTTATTTTATGAAAACTTAGTTTTAATTATGTGTTTTATCATTTCATTGTTTATATTTATACCATCCTATGGAGTTATGGAGGGTTGCTTTACTCCATTGGACTCCACTATTATTAAATAGTAAATTTTTATATCTATTTAGTAAATGGATTGTTTATAGTTCTCTTCCGGATTCGAACCAGAATAAACACTTTAGAAGAATGTGATTCTAACCATTGAATTAAGAGAACTTAATTAAACAGTCACCTATCACTTTTTTTAACCTTGAGCGATTCACCTTTAATTTGAATTTTAAAAAGTAAAATTATTTATTATAAAGTAACTTTCCATTTCTCCAATTTTTACCTTTGTTTTTTTTCTCTTGCTTCTGCCCATTTTACTTTTGCCTTTATTACGAAGTAATCCTACGTTTATCTCTTTTTTTTAAACACCTTTGTTTTAAAAGACACCTTTGCTAAAAACAAAAATATAACAAAAAAGCTAAATAAAGAGCAAAATAAAGGTAAAAATCCAAAGGATAGGTGGAGGGGGGGTTAATTTAAAATAATTTCCAGCTGCACTTTCCAGTACAGCTACCTTGCTATGACTTTTGAGATGTTACTCAGATGGGTTAGTCGAAACTAATTAGACCTAAAAAAAGCAGTTAAGTATCTAGTAAAAAATATAATAAAATTATAAATTAAAGAATAACTACACTAACTATCCAAATAAAATAAATGAATAATCAAATCAATTTTTAAATAAAAAGAGATATACAAATAATAAACCAATATATTATTATTTATAATGTTTTACCTTATTTAAAATCTACTTCGCGGCGCTTTCCCCCAAGCTGAATTTCTCCCCAGCGACAGACAGTTAGTTCATCACGGATTCATTGTTCACCGTTGCGTTGCTAATCAACGATTACTCGAAATTCCTTCTTCATGTTGCCGAGTTACAGGCAACAATCCGTCTTAAGATTAATACAATTAACTTTCTTTACTGATTAGCTAAACCTTATAAATTTAAATAATAAAATCTAAATTTAAGTTTTGCGTCAAATTGTAAAAGTTCTTGTGGCACGTCTATAGCCCAGTCCATAAGGGCCATAAGGACTTGTCTTAGCCCCAAATGAAAATATTTAAAAATCATTAATAGTTAAGTATAAATTAACTACAGGGATTTCGTCCGTTAGTGGAGTTAACCTCACTTTTCACAATACGGACTGACGACAGCCATGCAACACCTGTAAACGAATAATTAATATAAAAAGTATTTTGTATATAATTATCACTCAATCCAGTATTTTATTTAAAAAGAATAATTAATTTAGAAATAAAAATTTACAAAAATACTTATTCTTAAAAAAAAAAAGAGGGATTGGCTATACAAGGACTGGTAAGATTTTACGCGTACTTTCGTATTAAATAACATGCTTCACTTCGTTTGCTCCGAGACCGACTAATTTTTTTGGTTTCAGTTTTGCAACCGTACTCTCAAGGCGGAATGGTTATCGCGTTAACATCGTTACTAATTTTTATTAAAAAATAATAACTACCATTCATCGTTGACGGTGAGAGGTAACTGGGTATCTAATCCTATTCCCTGTTCTCACTTTCGTTCCTCAGCGTCAATCATTAGTAGATAAAAGTTTACACCATTAGTATTCCACTTAGTATCTATGGATATTATCCCTACACTTAAGTATTATTTGGTTTATCTTCAATATGATTCTAGCTTTTAATCAATCTACATTAAAAACTAAATAAATAAGGTATACTTAAAATATTTATAGCTTAAATTAATATAAATTTTTATAAAGCTGCCTACTTACCCTTTACGCCTGTTTAAGACGACTAACGTTCGCGTTTCTGGTGTTACCGAGTCTTCTGGCACCAGTAATTTAGACAACACTAATAGTAAGGTGTTATCATTTTTTTCCCTTACCTTATCATAATTGCACGATTAAGTGAAATTAGGATTTCAGTTAGCTAGTTCACTCTTGCGAGCATTGACTAATATTCTTGACTGCAGATCCCCTATGGGATTTGGGGCTGTTTCTTCCCCAATGTGGCCATTTCTTCTTTCAAATTTGGCTATTGATCGTAGGCTTGGGAGGCTTTTACCCTGCCAACTACCATTAAACAAAGTAAATCAATTCTTATAGCGGAAAATTTCCTTTATTTATAACTAAGCTAAGTTATGCTAATAAAAATAGAAATTTTTATTAACTATCCTCTATTTAAGAAGTCTATAAGATATCTTATTTACCATTACTCACCTTTACACCTTATTCTTTACTTAATATTTTATTTATATTTCTAGAATAATGATTTGCATGTCTTAAAACTACTGAAAAACGTTCAATCAGAACCAAAATTAAATTCATCTCTAGTTTTAATTTTTATTTATTTTATTAAAATAAATAAAAATGTATTTTATTTGCTTATCGCAATTTTTAGATATTATCTACTTTTACTCCTGTTTTTCGTAGGAGACTCACAATTGCAAAATTTAAAATTCTTATTTTACAGTACTAGAACTAATCTTTTTTTATTTTCATCTTCATTTGCACTACTGAAGAGAAGTGCCCTTTGACTTTCAAAAGTATAACTACTTCCCTCTTTATTATTGAGATTTTGATTATGATTATTAGGTCATTTAAATTTTATATTTTGTTTTATTACTTTGTCTTACTTTAAATAACTCATTGTCTTCAACTGCCTTTGTTTTTAACTTTTTGTTTCCTCTTGCTAAATTAAACAAAATCAATTAATAAATAACTATTCATAGTATCAACACGAAATATTAGACTGTTTATAGTAATTATATCTAAATTTAAGAGAATTATAAGCTAAGAAAAATTTTAAAGACTGTAGATTTTATATGTTTAATAAAAAGCAAATGTGTCTCTTTCTCTTATTTATAAAAAAGAGCGTAGAAAGAGGTGTAGACAAAGGCAAAAAGTTAAATTTATAATAAAAATGTGAGCAGTAAAGGAATCGAACCTTTTACGGTTTTTAACCAATTCTTTTACAGAGAACCACCATTACCATTCGGATCACCTGCCCTTTATTTAATTTTTAATCTTTTCCACTCGTTACTTTTACTTAGAACTAAGTAGTGCAAATGTCCACTTTTTGCTCTCCTTCCTATGGATCTCCACTTTTACCTTTTGCCTTTGTCTTCGTAGGATTTATTTTTTCTTTTGCTTTTTTAAGAGATACTTTTGTTATAAGAAAAAGTGTTAAAAAAAGGCGACAAAGCTGTTACTGACTTCTTAGTAACAAAAGAAAGTATATTTATCTTAAAAAGGAAAATAGCTAAAGGAGTCCGTTGTTATCTAATAGCTACTATTTATAGGAAAGTAAAATTTAAATAAAAATCTTGTTACGAGTAAAGAGACTTGAACTCTTACGAGATACTCACGAGCTCCTAAAACTCACCTGTCTACCCAATTCCAGCATACTCGTTACTTATCTTATGAGATTAATTTATAAAACTAAATTTTATAGTTCATAATTACTTAGTCTCTCCTCTTTTTAAGTAAGAAAAAAATATAAAAAGAGAAAAAGTAGTCCGCTGTTAAGTAAACTCTCCATAAGAGTTCCTATTTACCTTAGTTTAAAGTGAATATAAAGTAAAAAAATAAAAAAATGAAACAATTATTAACATTAAGTTTTTTTATAAATTAGTACTACTAAACTAAATATTTTACAATACGTACATTTGTAGCCTATCTATTCTTGATCTAAGAATTAATTACCGATTTATTAATTTTAATAAAACCTTTTTTACTTAACTACTACCTAAAATTTAAGTAATTAAATAAGCAAAATAAAGTACAAATTAAAAATATTATAAACCGTATTAGTATCTAGAGGTTAGATTCTTGCTTTATAGACATTCAGCACTTATCTAAAATGTTTGTGGCTACCCAACTATGCGTTCATATCTTGTAGCCCTTTAGCTCTTTAAATTTAAAGAGTCCTAATTTTAAAAATTTCTACCTTTATCCAAGGAAAGAAATATTAGAAAAAGGGAGAACTTTTTTCATATTAATTCTTAAATTAAAATTTAAGAATAAAGATTGGAGAAAAAAGGTTAAAAGGGACTTTTATCTTTTTACTTTACTTTTGCCTTCAAGTTACTTAGATTCTCTTAACAATCTTTACAAACAATTGGTACACTAGAGAAACACAGCCTATTGGTCCTTTCGTACTGGAAGGTCTGCCTCTTTTTACTAATTGTCCCTCCAGAAGATAGGGACCATACTGACTCACGTCGTATTAAACCCAACTCACGTACCCTTTTAATCGGCGAACAGCCGAACCCTTCCAAGCTTCTTCCCCCGGAGGATAGGATGAGTCGACATCGAGGTGCCAAACAGCCGAGACAATGTGTACTCTCGTCGGCTATCAGCCTGTTATCCCTAGCGTAACTTTTATTAATTGATCCCCGTCTATCCCATACTATAGCGAGGGGTCACTATGCCCTACTTACGTATCTGTGCGACTTTTGAGTCTTTCAGTTAAGTATGCTTATCGCCATTGAGCCCTGCGCAACCCTTCACTGGTTGATTGATCTCCATTCAATTTCTAGCTATACCTTATAAATTTTTATATTGTAAAGAAAATATTAAAAATAATAGATCTTATTTATCCTTATCATAATAATTCAATTTAAGTTTACTTTTCTGTCTTAAAATTATTTACCTCTTACTTTTGTTCGCAAAACTGCTAGCATTTGTTAAAAAGTAAATTAATTTTTATTTTATAATTTGATATATTTGGATGTACTTTGCTACTCTATTAAAGACGACCGCCCCAGTCAAACTGCCAATTAGTCAACTCTCCCTTTATTTATAATATTTAAGGTAAACACGAACCCAACCTTGTATTTAAGGTTTCCACAACATTTTTAAAAATAAAAATTAAGCCTATCGGCATACCTATTCACTATTATACAAGATTGTTCTAGATTCATATGATAACTAACTACAGTAAAGCTGCATAGGGTCTTCCCGTCCCCCTGGAGGCAACGCGCATCTGCACGCGTAATTCAATTTCACTGAGCAAGTTGTAGAGACAGTGAGACCATCGTTACATTATTGATACCGGACCACATTTAATGGCCAACTGATTTTGCTACCTTAGGATCCTCATAGTTAAGACCGCTATTAACCAGACTTTCAATCAGTCACAAGATTATAAACTAATCCATAACTTCTTTTATATTAATGGCATCGGGCAAATTTCACACAGTATACTACCATATTAATGATTGCACTGTGTTGTGTTTTTAGTAAACAGTCGGGGCCTCCGATTCTGTGCCACCAAAAAATATAAATAAAATAAGTAATATATTTATAAACTATTTACTTTTTTATAATTTTGTTCAAGAAACTATAAAAATATAAGTTACTTTATAAATTAAATTTACTTTAAGAGTAATTATTATTTCTTATAATTAAAATTAAAGAATTTTGATTATTTAATTTTTATTATTTTTTTGGTACCTCTTGTCGTCAAACTTATGAGGTGAACTTGCCGAGTTCCTTAACAACTTTTAGCTCTACGCCTTAGTATACTCTACTAACGAACCTGTGTCGGTTTAGGGTACGGTAGAATAAAATTCAGTAAATATAATTTGTTATAAAATTAAATTAAAGAATAATAAAATAATTATTATTTTCCTGGTCCATTTTTTAAATATTGGACTTTCTATTATATACTCATCAGTTATAGCTTTGGCTATATTCCTTAGAGGCCGCATTAAAACAAAACGGTTTAACCTTTCTAATTTGTAACCCTTTCGTATTCGGCGAATTCCATTATAGGAATTTTTTACGTTACTCATGTCAGCATTCTCTCTTCAGTCATCTAATAAATAATGAAACACTATTTACTTATCAATTTAACTGAATGTTCTACTACCTAGATTATATTTAACTAAATATAATTAATTAAATATAAACAACACGATATCGGTTGATTGTTTAAGACCCGTTAAATTTTCGGTGCTACTATCATTTATTAATCCCTTTTAATAAAAAGAATTAAAGTTACTGCTGATGCGTTGTTACGTACGATCATTATAAGTAGCGACTGCCAGGCTCACTTCACAGCTGTATATGATATTGCTACATCCTTAATTTCACTTAACAATCATTTGGGACCTTGATCAGTGTTCTCGGCTGTTTCCGTCTTGACTGCCCAACTTATCATGAGCAGTCTGAATATCTATCATCAATTTATGTAATTCCGAGATTCGCTTCCAAAGGTAAGATTTTCGAGGTCCCCACAACCTAAACGTATTAAATAAAAATTATTAATTTAAATAAAACTTGTTGGGAATTGCCTTGCTGTACCTTCATAAATCTTATAGATAGACATCATACTTAAATATGTTTCGGTAGAAAACCAGCTAGCACCAGGTCAGATTGGCATTTCACCGCTTACCAAAACTCTTCGGAGAATTATGCAACATTCACCCGTTCGATCCATTATAATCTGGTCTTGGTAAGATCACCTGGCTTCGGGTCTAATAGAAGTAACTAACCCATCACTAAATTAAAAAAAACATTAGAAAGTTTAATTTTGAACAAACTAATAAACTTTTAATAAATATTTTTATATTTATATTGTCCAGTCGCTTTCGCTAAGGTTTTAACCTTGCTACTCCTATTAACTTGCTGACCCATTATGCAAAAGGTACGCCGTCATTCTTAAATCTTATTTAAGTAGAATTTCGACTGCTTATAGAGTTACTAATTCACGTTCTATTTCACCTGTTCATAGACTAAATTTTAAATATTTAAAAATTTCTTTTTTTAATTCAAATTTAGTTTTTGAAGTATATAGTATACTACTTGCTTTTCAAATTTTTCCTTTACAGTACTTTTCGCTATTGCTAAATTTATAATACTTAGCTTTAGAGGATGGTTCCCCTTTATTCCGACAAGTTAACTCTCATCGTACTTTACTAATTTAATAAAATAATCCTCTTTAAAAAGTAAGATTTTCCCTATTTTGCTAGCAGATGCTGCCAGTAAAAACAATAGAAAACTAGTTTATTAAACTGGTTAACTATGGAGGGTAAACTACAATTAATACAATTGAAAAAAATTATAAGAATTTTATAATTTTGAAATAATTCTATGTATAATTAATAGATTTTAATTAAATTATTTTATTGTTTTTATTAACTTTACAGGACTCGAATACCTTCTCTAGTACAAAATAACATATATGTATTTTATTATTTTGTTTGTTATCGGTTTATTAAGATTTCAAGTTAATAAAAAACAATTTAAGCTAATCCGATTTCACTCGCCATTACTCTCGGAGTCTCGGTTGATTTCCTTTCCTTTCCTTAATAAAATGTTTTACTTCAGGAAGTATTTTTAAATAAGGTTTACCTTAGGATTGCTTCTAATACTTGTAGGTTCACTATTATAAAATTAATAATTTTATTTATAGTACCCGCAATATACGTTTTACAGATTGTTTAGGTTTATTATTAAAATTTAATAAACTTACTAAAATATAAGCATTTGGTATTTACCTCCTTTTTTATAAATTTGCTTTATTGTTCCTTAATAACCCCTTTAAATTACTTTCTATTATCATTTATTTTAAATAAATTAATTTTTAATGTTATTACTAAATCGTCATCGATACTTTTAGATTTATTTTTTTCTTTTACTTCAAATAACCCACTTTGTTCTTCTGCTCTCCATTTCATAGGGATGGAAGACTCCCTTTTTTTACTCTATTTAATTCTACGTTTACTTAAAATTTTGAAAAAGATTATAATTTAACTAAAATACTAACTTATTTATCTAATGGAGAATTTCTAATAATTAATTCATTTGATTTTAATATTTTAAACATGTGTTTTATTCTATAAAAAGTAAAAATAAAATGATAAATAGTAAAAGTAGTCGCAAATAACATACTAATATAAAGAACATAATAATCATAATTCAAATAATTTTTACTTAAGATTAATAAGAAACTAGATCCTCCTAAAAATCTTAAAATTCTAATAAGTGGATAAGATTGTATTTTTAATATATTATCTGGTAATGTAGGTGTATTCCATCCTTTTTTAATTCCCAATATAAACTAGTTTTTATTGATCTTTTCTTTGGTTTATCTAAATCTAATTCTTGAACGTTATTTGATTTACTATTTGGTGAAATTGTATTTATGTGATGAGAAGGAAAAGAAAAATATGTGTTTAAAACAGGTATAGTTTTGACTATATTTATAATTAAATTAAATATTTTATTCATACTTTGATATATTTTATATTTATTTAAATTTTATAAATTGAATTTTATTTTTATATTATTGATTTTAATAATTTCATATTTTGAAAGTTATAAATAATTTATTTATAATTAACATAGATTCTATAATTTTATAATAAAAGAATATTTTATTAATTTATTATTTTTTAATTTATATAGATTTTATATTTTTACTATATTTTTATTTTACAGATTTTACAAATTATACAGATGATATATTATTACAATAAAATGTTTTCATCTTTTATAAATTTATTTAATTCATTAAATATTTAGTTTCATTTATTTCAGTTTATTACAAATGATATAATATTACAATATAAAGAATTTCATCTTTTAAAAATTGTTTTTTATTATTTCACAATTGTTTAGATGATATAAACTTAATATTTATCCATTTATATAATTTATAAATCATATTTTTAATTTATTTATGTTATTTACAGAATTTATAATTTTAATATTTCTTTATTTATAACAGTAGATAGAAATATCTAAAAGTCTAAAACATTTAAAATGAAATATTAGGAAGAAAATAAAAGTGGGTATATTACCCAATTATTTTAAATTAATAGATAAAACTATTTTATTAAGTTTAAATTATCAACCCTTTAAGATTAAGCATACTGGTGGTATTCCAGAAAAAATATAAAATTAATAATGAATAAAGTATTTAATCAAGCTTGGAAGTACTTTGCTGGTGGTGCAACTGTTTTAGCATATAGTGCTTGGTTTGAACGAATTAAAACTCCGCAAAAAACTTTGGAATTTAAAAATGAGATTCATTCTCAATTTGAATCTGTTCAACATAAAATTTCAGAATTGCAAGTACAAATTTCTGAAAGTTTAGATGAAGACATAAATAATCAACTTACCGAAAAAATTACAGAATTAACTAGTTATTTAACAAATTTGAAAAGTATTCATAATAAGTATTTTCAAAAATTTGAAGAAGGTAATATTAGTGTAGATTCTGATTCTTCTCTTAGTTTGTATACTAAATATAAAGAGCAAATTGATAAAACATTTAATGAGGCTAATACAAAAGCTCAAGAAATTGTTGATATTTTAGATAATAAAAAAGACAAATTTTTAGGAGATAATCCTATTTTTAATGTAATAAAAGATTTTAAAGAGTATTTGGCTTCTTTATCTGTTATGGAAATTTGTTTAGTTATAAATATTACAAGTTGTGTGTTTATTATTACTTGTATTATAAGTATTTTATTTGCTATTTCAGGAAATTATTTAATAGATAAATTTTCATTAGAACACAAATTACCAAAATTAAGTAAAATCATTCAGTTTAGAGTTAAATTTCAACACTACTATATAATTGTAAATTCGGTTTTTATTATATTAACTATATTATCATTAATATTTGTTAATACTTTTACACTTATAAATGGTTAATATATTTTACTATGTAAAATATTGTTTATTATTTAAATAAGTTTCACAATATATTATAAAGTAATTGAAATATTTTATGATCTAATGGAAGTTGAGTGACTTTTATTATCCCCCCTTTATTTTAATCAAATGATATCATTTTATCATTTCTCTTAATAATAGTTATAAATAAATTTATAATTCTCAAATATTTTAAATGTTTTCATTTTATTTCATATTTTATTTATTTTAAATTAATATAAATAGGATATACATTTAACCAATAATCAATTTAATTCAAAATAAAGGGGGTAGTAATAAACTATTTTTTCATATTATTATAATTATCAACATAAATTTCCAAATTAGTATTTAAATCACCTATGATAATAAAACTAAAAAATATAGCAAATATTAAACATGAACAATTAATAATAAATATAATGTAGAAGAATTTGTCATTAAAACTATTCATTTTATTAGATAAAGATTTATCTGATAACTTGAAATATTTTCTAATAATGCTAAACCCACTATTAATAAATAATTTATTATATAATATTGCAATAAGTATAAATATTTCAAATAACATTAAAACATTTAATCCTAATTGACATCTTAATAATTCCTCTAATGGACTTATTATATCACCATTTTCTAACACACTATGTATAAAATCATTAACTGGACTCTTAGTTTCATCTACCGTATCAGATACGATTTCACTACTTTCTTTAGATGTATTAATTCTCAATAATGCATCAGCACCAACTAATCCAATTCTAGTACCCCCAGCTGCTACTGCTGCAGTTACACCAGTTAAAGCTAATTTAGGTAATGTTGGTAAATTGCTATTTTTAATAACAGCACTTACTGCCCCTGCTGCAGCTGTTCCTGCTCCTAAATTAGGTGCCATTGCTTCAATACCAGTTATAATACTTTGATTTATCAATTCTACACCTTTATTAAAAACTTCTTTTGTTATATGATAATGATCTTCACTTTCTAAGATAACAGGTTTTGAAGTTTCATTTTTACTATTATCTCCAGAGGTAGTAGTTGAATTATCTCCAGATGGAATATTTACATCTCCAGATGGAGTATCACCACCTTCACAATAAATAGTTCCAGTATAATAATATAATAGAACTAAAATAGAAATTGTAATAATAATTATTAATAAATTAGTATTATTATTTTTATAAATTATCCATAAAGAAATAAAGAAACTAACAAAAAAAGAACCAACATTTAAACTAATATAGTAAGAAAATAATAATGAAATAATAGTTAAACTAAAATAAAAATAATTACTATTAAGTAATTTAGTAATTATTTTTTCTAATCTTTCATTATCATAATTGAAAAGTTTTTTATTCAATACAATTTTATTTTTTTCATTTTTGTTACATTTAATAATTGTTTTATCTTAAAATAAATTATTATATTCACTTACTTTGTAAGAAGTAATATTTTATTTTAAATATGAAGAAAGTCATTTCATACACTTTTATGTAAAAAGTATTTATGATTTAAAATAATTTTTATTTATTAATTTTAAAATAAAATATTTTATATAGATTCTATATTTTTATCATTAAAAATAATTCATATTTTGAAATTTATTTAATTCATTAATTATTTTATTTGATTTATTTCAGAATATTATAAATGATATAATTTTATTGTTACTTTATTTTACATATTTTACATTTTATATAAGTGATATAATTTTACTATATTTGTATTTTACTAATTTACATTTTTACTAATGATATAATTTTACTAAATAAATGTTTTCATATTTTATAAATTGTTTCATATTATTTAATATATACTCAAATGATATAATTTTATAATCTAAATCTTTTAAAGTTTAATTTTATTTGTTCTTTTTTAATATTTTATTATATTTATATATTTCTTTTTAAATAAAAGTAGAGATAATTATCACTTTACGATTATTAAAAATATTTAAATCATTTGCGAAGCAACTACTGTTATTTTTGTAAAAATATGTAATCGAAAATTTGTATTCATTATTTTTATAATTGATGTTTTAATAAACATTATCTCCAGCAAAGGGGACCTGCAGTCCTCCTTATAGGGACAAAGGTTGTTTATTTCTCTATTTTTATTTTGTTCCTCTGCTCTTTTAATAATGAAACAAAGGTATTAAAAGAGCAATGGTTAGATAATTAAAGGATACAATGTACTTTTAAATAATTTAATTTATTTTAAATATGTTTTGTTAGTATTATTTGCTTATGTTGTGATATTTTATGTTAAATATTGCTTCTTGCTTCGCAAGTGAAAGATATCTCCTCCGTTGCTCCGTAAGAGTATAAATAAAAATATTAAATAGTTATTTTATTTTTAACTTTCTTATCTATTTACTTAGAAATAAATACTCCTCCACTTTTTTAAGATACCTTATCAATCCTATGCTTATCTCTTTCTTTTGTTACTAAAAAGTAAGTAACAACTACTGTAAAAGAAAAGAAAAAGTCAACAAAAGGGAGTTGAAAAGTTATTCTATAAAGAGGAATCTTCTCCTCCCTCTCTAACAAAGGTTGCTTTTATCTCCACTTTTTGTTTTTAATTTTTTGTTTTACAAAAAGTATTTTTAAAAGAAAAGCTACGAGCAAAAGGGAGTGGTGATAGTAGCTTAATTAATGAGTTGTAGTTTAATTTGGAAAAACACCATTTTTTGGTAGTGGCTTATATCAGTTCGAGTCTGGTCAACTCAGTTAAATATAATTTGATATCTCACTTCTCCTTTTTACCTTTATTTTTTTAAAGATATCCTTTATCAATCCTACATTTATAAGGATATTAAAAAAAAAGTGAATAAGTTAGAGTAGAAATAGTTCAACTCCCCCGCTGTTAACTTTAAAAACAAAAAACTTAATACTACTAAGTAAGTGTTTTAGTTGAGTATTTAAGTAAACAAAATAAGGGCTTACTTTCTTATAAAAATGTGGTCTCTTGCTTATAAGCAAGTCAAATAAAAATGTGGTCTCTTGTTTATAAGCAAGTCAAATAAAAATAAAACAATTATTAAATGTAACAAAAATGAAAAAACAAAAAATTATATGAATCTATCTATAATCTTATTTTTAATAGGAATATTAGGTTTTATATTAAATAGAAAAAATATAATATTAATGATAATAAGTATAGAAATAATGTTATTAGCTGTAACTTTATTATTATTACAAATTTCTTATAATTTTGATGATAATATAGGACAAATATTTAGTATTTATATAATATCAATAGCTGGTGCTGAATCAGTAATAGGATTAAGTATATTAGTAGCATATTATAGATTAAGAGGGACAATTTCATTAAGAAGCTAATGTATTTATCAATTATTATTTTACCTTTATTAGCTTCTTTAAGTAGTGGTTTCTTAGGAAGAAAAATAGGAACAACAGGTTCTCAAATATTAAATTGTAGTAGTTTATTATTATCTTCAATTTTAATGACAATAGCTTTTTATGAAGTAGGAATTTGTGGTAGTTCAGTAAAGATAGATTTATTAAGTTGGTTAGATATAGATTTGTTAAGTATATCTTGGTGTTTTTATTTTGATCAATTAACAGTATCGTTAGGTCTAGCTGTTTTATATTGTTCAACTTTAATACATATTTATAGTATCGATTATTTATCAAATGACCCTCATATTCAAAGATTCTTTTCTTATTTATCTGCTTTCACTGCAGGAATGTTAGTTTTAATTTGTGGAGGTAACTTTTTTGTTATGTTTGTTGGTTGGGAAGCAATAGGGGTAGTATCTTATTTATTAATTAATTATTATTTTACTAGAATACAATCTAATAAAGCAGCAATGTTAGCATTTACAATGAATAGAGGAGGAGATATGTTAATGAGTATTGGATTTTTTGCTATTTTCCAAACTTTTGCTTCTTTCTCTTATTCTGAAGTATTCTCTTTAGTTCCTTATATTTCAAATAATGCTATTTCAATAATTGCTTTATTATTATTAGGTGGTGCTTTAGCTAAAAGTGCTAATATACCTCTACATTCTTGGTTACCAGGTAGTATGGAAGCTCCAACACCGGTAAGTGCTTTACTTCATGCCGCAACACTAGTAACAGCAGGTATTTATTTATTAATAAGAATCAGTCCCATATTAGAATATAGTAGTAGTGTATTATTAATAATAACAATAATAGGTTCAACAACAGCATTTTTTGCTGCAACTTGTGGTTTATTACAAAATGATTTAAAAAGAATAATAGCTTTTAGTACAATATCTCAATTAGGATATATGATGATGGCTATAGGATTAAGTCAATATAATGTGGCTTTAATGCACACTGTAAATCATGCTTTTTTCAAAGCTTTATTATTTTTAGGTGCTGGTGCTGTTATTCATTCTTTCCAAGATCAACAAGATGTTAGAAAAATGGGTGGTTTAATTAAATTCTTACCTTTGACTTATACTGTGATGTTAGTTGGTTCTTTAAGTTTATTAGCTACTCCTTATTTAACTGGATTCTACTCTAAAGATTTAATTTTAGAATTAGCTTTCAGTCAATATAGTTTTAGTGGGACTTATGCTTACATTTTAGGAAGTGTAACTGCTGGGATTACAGCTTTTTATAGTTTTAGATTAATAAGTCTAGTTTTCTTAACTACTCCTAATGGAACAAAAGAATCTTATAAACAAGTACATGAATCAAATTTAGAAGTTGTAATACCTTTAATTATTTTATCTTTATTTAGTATATTTTTTGGTTATATTTTCTCTGATTTATTTGTGGGTATAGGTTCTGATTTTTTCAAAAATGCTATTTTTATTCATCCTAATTCGATTTCTTTAGTTGAAGCTGAATTCTCTATTAATCCTGTATTAAAATTATTACCAGTTATCTTTAGTTTTTTAGGTATGTTCACTGCCATTTTAATGTATCATTTATTTCCTAATTCTCTTATAAATTTAACTTTTGCCTCTCCTTTTTTTTTAAATATTTATAAATTCTTTAATGGTAAATATTATTTTGATGTATTATATAACCAATTCTTTATCAGTAATGGATTAAAATTAGGATATACTATATCTAAAGAGTTAGATAGAGGAGTTATAGAACTATTAGGACCATATGGTTTATCTAAATATTTAATTAATGTAAGTAATAATTTAGCTAAATTAGATACAGGTGTTATTACTACTTATGCTTTATATATAACTTTAGCTTTAATTTATTTAATCTTTTTAGTTTTACAACCAGTATTTTTCTATTCTTACGAAGAAGTGAATACTATTATAAATCAAAATTTATTCTTTGAAGAATTTAGATTATTTATTTTAATTGTTATTTCTTCTTTATTTATTAAAATATTTTAATATTATTAAATTTTAACCCCCCCTACCTAAATACCTACTCTACATATTTACATATCTTCATTTACTATAATATTCCAAAAGTAAAAGGAAAGGAGATTTGATATTACTTACTAATAAATTAAGTTAAAATTTTAAGTATTTTATTTTCTAACTATCTTATTTCCTTTTGTTATGAAATAACAGCTTTTTCTCTTTTTTAAATACTAAATACACTTTTGTTTTACCCTTCTAAGAAGAGAGTTGTATTATAATACTCAAGCAACTATAAAATATTAAACTATAATTCGGTATATAAGTATATTTCTAAAATAATTTTATAGTTTTACTATAAGTAATAAAGTTACTTAGTGAATAAGGTAAATTAAAGAAAGATATAAACTTTTTAGAGTTATACATATTTCTTTTTGATTTTTTAAAACTCTGGTAAAAGTATCTAATTCATTTTTATGATTCATAGTATCTTTAAAAGTGAACATTGTTTTATCATTTAATTTGACTTCTACCATTTGATAGTTATAAAAGAATTCAACATGATATTCTAAAGAACTGGAGTTTTTATAAACTATTGCTTTATTTTCTCCAATAAAATGACATTTACCCCAAGTCGTTATATCCATAGAATGAGGTAATTTAAATCCTCCAAATTTTGTGTTAGAAGAATCTTTTTTTGAAGATATATATTTAATTGGTTTATTATAATTTGTCTTTAAGATTTTACTTTCAAGAAACACATTATTGTCTACCAATTTATAAGTAAATATAATATCACTTACTCCAGCTAAATAATAATCTTCACTTATTAAATTCCAAAATTCTATAAATAATTGAAATAATTGATTAAAATCGTTCAAATCTATAGTTTGCATATAAGAAATTGTTCTATTTTGCTTATTAACAGTTTTAATCTTAAATATTACTAATAATTTAATCCCTAAATTTATTTATTAAATTTATATCTTCTATATTGTGTTAAATCTTCTAACAGTAGTTGCTTCGCAAATATGAGGTCTACCTATTTTTAATTTAATTTTAGGTAACTCCATTAAACCTTTAGACTATACTCTATGTTCTTATTTTGATTTCCTTTGCTTCTAAGTCCTAGATTAAAAACAAAGTTAGATAGAGTAAAATAGGGGAAAGACTCTGCTCTTAAGTAGTTAGGTTAGAAAGTACGATGTAAAATAACTAAGATTTCATTATTATATAGCTAAGATTCCCGTTGTTAAATATATTTACTACTACCGCTGTAAGTTAAGAAAATAAATAAGAATATTTTACCTTTTTTAATTAGATGGAGAGTGGGTGGGGGTTAAAAAAAAAGAAATTCTATAAACCAAGTTCTGTAAATTTATACTAAAAATTAAATAAAATATCCTATAATTTGACCCATCCTAAGATACTTAGGCTCCCTCCCTAGTAAGGCTTCCTCCTTTGTAGGATCCAATAGGGAGAGGGTAAATAAGCCACTTTTAAAGATGGATATTTCATTTAACCTATTCTCTTTTTTTAACTTTGTCTTTTTTAACTAAGGCAAAAGCAAAGGAAGGAAATAGGCAATCCTACTCTTACGGAAGGTTCTTACTTCGTAAGAATAGGCAATAAGTATAAATATAAATAAAAATCTAATTAAAAAAGGTAAAATATAGGATAGTAACTGGATTATTTATAGAGTTTTCTACATTTTTATTTTTAAATTTATTTACTCATCCTTTTGCTTTTTATTCCTATAGGAACAAAGGCTCCTCCCTATGGAGGAGTAAAGGACTTTAACATAGTAACTCCTACCTTACTTTTTACTTTACCTAACAGCGGTTGTCATATGGACTCCTCTATGTTCTTATATTATTAACCTTTCCTTTAAAAAATTTAAGAAGAGATATATTTTATAATTTTATATACATATAAAAAGTAAAGGTTATTTCAAATAGTAAGAAATATAAAAATAAAAGGTGGTAGCTAATCCGTTGTTAATAAATCTAAAAGAGTTAAAAATATAGAAAATTGTAACATACTAAAGTGTTAAATATTTAATCCTTACTATTTTAAATATACATCTCTCCCCTAAATGAAATAATTTGCTTTTACTCCATGTCTTATCCTAAGCTTCACCGAATTGTAGGCAAAAGTTTATTAAGTGTAAGAAGGTTGTTTAAATTAAAAATAGTAATGTGGATATTTATTTCACTATAAATTATAATTTACTTTAAGTTTTCCACAAAATTAATTTTGTTAATTATATATTTTAAATTACCTATGGTTTTCCTTAATTATTAATAATTATATATTAAGAATTTCTTTTTTTTTTTGTAAGCCTACCCCACCTTATCCATAGGGAAAAAAAGTAAAATATTATGGGGGTTAAATTTTTATTTCTTAAAAAGAGCAGAGATTCTTCCTACTCCTCCGAGGTAAAGGCCCTCCCTATGCCTATGTAGGAGTCTTATGGAGTATAAATAGTAATAATCCAATCTTTTAAAAAGTAATAAGAGGAAATAAAAATTCATTTATTTATAAAAATTTTGAGCTGATTTAATAGTAATAGAATAAGCTCCTTTTCTATTTTTTTTAGTAATAGTAGCAATATCTAAATAATTTACTTTCCCTGGACTAATAGCTCCTCTTTCGAAATTTTTAGTTGTCAATCTAGGTATTATAGGTTCTCTCATTAATCTACCTCCTATTTTTAAATTTAGACCAGATAAGAAAGCAGGTATAAGATTTACAGATTTTAAATTAGGGTCATTTAAAGTTTTAACTGCTTTATTAGAATTAATTTTATTAATAGCAATTCTAGATTTTTTTCTTTTATTTCTAATATTTAAAGAAAGTAGATTAGCTAAAATATTAGTATCATGATAAGGATGATGTAATCTAATAAGTTGGAAAACAACTGGTTTTTTAAATTTTCTTGTTATTATTTCAATTATTAATTTAAATTTACTTGTAAAAACTTTAGCTAAATTAAACTTTCTTAAATTAAAGAATAAACTTCTTTCTAAGTCACTTTTACCTCTTAATCGAGAGATTGCTTTTCTTACTTTTCTTTTAATAAAGGGGATTTTTGCAATAGCTACTCCTTTATTTCTTGATTTTAAAGAATTTTTTCTTAAAGATGCAATTTTACTTTTTTTAAGTAAATAATTTTTTCTAAAGCTATTAAAGTATAAAATAGAAAATAATCTAAATACTTTTTTTTTGGGAATATTTAAATAATAAAATAATTGTACTATTACTTTATCTGGAGTATGTAAATAAACAGGTTTACTTATTAAACAATTTAAACTTTTAAAAAAATAAAATAATAATTTATTTATTTTAAACAAATCTTTATTTATATCTACCCCACCATAGGATGTTCTTCCCATAGGCATAGGAGAGGGAGAAAAGAAGTTATAAGCTATAGTTTTAGAATAATTAAATAAAATACCATTTCTTTTTTGAGTATTTGCAATAGGACTTATTCTTTGTAAAGTATTTTTTAAGTATTGATAAATTAAAGTATTTTTTTTATTTTTAATATTTTCATTATATGAGAAAAGTTGAATATAACCTGTTTTATTTAAAAGACTTTCTTTATTTATTTCATTTATTTTAAGTAATTCTAATGTTGAGTTTTCCCCTTTATTTAAAAGTTTTTGGGATATTTGTCCACTTTGATTAGAGTCTCCTCCCATATCTATAAGAGAGGGAATATTTGTTTTTAAATTTAATAATTTATTTAATCTATGTAATACAATACTTCCTTTTGTTTGTTTGTTATTTTCTTCGTTGAAGAGTACTGTTTTTAAATTACTTTTTAAATTTTCTTTATTTGTTTCTTTATTTAACAGATAGAATTTTTTTAATTCATTTAATTTTAAAGTTAAAGGATTTTTCATTTTTATAATAATTTTTTATTAATTTTTATTTAATTTACTGTTATTTTTAGGTTAACATTATTCTTATATTTTATCCACCCATTATTTCCCTCCACTTACTTTGTTTCTCCATAAGTTCAATTTAATTTTTAATTTTCCGCCTTATATAGGTTATCACTTATAGCAGACTCCTATTTTTAGACTATTTTAGGCTACATTTAGAGACCTTTATTATCTTTTCTTTTGCTTTTGTAGTAAATAGGATTTTTCCTATGTTTACCTATTGCTTATTAAAGATACTTTTTTTGTAAACAAGAGTATCTATATCTTAAAAAGAAAAAAGAAAATATTTACATTTACAAATAGAATAAAAAATAAGAGTTCTTATGAAATGAAAGAAACAAATTAAATCATAGGATGACAAGTAAAATAGTATAGATTGAAATATAAAAATAGTGTTATATTTTAAGGTTTAATTATTATAATTATATTAGTATACATACGTTCTAATATAATGGAATAAGTAATCTATACTTACTTTAAAGATAATTATTTATTAAATTTATATAACAGTAGGGGAGCTGCAGTCTTACTACTTATATTTCATAAGACCTTTTTTACTCTGAAGGAACATAAGTCCTCCCTATGGCCTATGGAGGAGTTTTATTAAAAAATAATAGTCTCTCTATATTAGAGTAGAAGAAATAAGTAGCCTTATATTTTATAACAGCGTATTGTTTCTTTATAATAGTAAGTTTACTTCGTTTTATGTAAATAATAATCCTCCCTATCTACTTTTATTTAAAAAAGTTGAAACAAATTTTAAATTTTGTTTTTATTCCTTTTGTTGTGAAGTAAGTATTTTTCTTTAGCTTTTCCTTCTTTATCTAAGCTTACATGTTAAGTCTTTAACAAATATAAAATAAATGGGTTCCCTTCCCTATGAAATATAAGGATAAATTAAAAGTAAAAAAGAATATGGACTCAAATAAAATTATAAAATAAAAAATAAGAATAAAGGCAAGATATAGTAAATGTATTTTAAATATAAAGTTAAAATAGACTTTTATAATTTTATTTAAACATCTTGTAGGAATTGAACCTACATCTTATTGTTTCGAAGACAAATACTCTACCTAATTAAGCTAAAGATGTTTTTATTTCACTTTTTAAAGAAAAATCTAAACAGTGAAATCTATCCCATAAGGAAGCCTTAAATTATAGCCTTTTATTTTTCTATGAATAGAATAAATTGACTTAAAGATTTAAAATTTATAGGCCTTAAGAGGATTTGAACCTCTGTAAAAAGTATTAACAGTACCTCGCTTAAACCACTCAGCCATAAGACCTAATTTTTTTAAAAATAATATTTACCCTCTGCCCTATGCTTGTAGACTTTTCCTTAAAAAAAATAACTTTGCTTTTAAGGAAAAATATCCTTAGTAAAGACAAAGTATCTTTCTCTAAAAAAAGTGGTAATAAGTAAGAGTTAATTTATAATTTATAATTTATTTTATATTTACTTTTAAATATTTTAACACGAATCCACTTTGTGTGTTTAAATAAACACACAAAACAAAACAAAGACAAAAGCAACCATTATAGCCCCTAAAGGACTGCAACTCTCCTACCCTTTTACAAAGTAAAGTTTAAACAAATTAAAAAGGAAGTAATGGTGAGATGGAAAAAATAAAAAAAGGGGGGGGGGTTTATATTAAAGTAATTCCTGTTCCCCGTAATTGTAAATTTAATATAATTTTATATTATTATGAATATAATAATAAGAAAGCCATCATTAAAGCAAATAATCCTGTTGCTTCAACAAAAGCGAATCCTAAGATTGCATAAGTAAATAATTGTCCTCTTAATTGAGGGTTTCTAGCTGTTGCTAAGATTAATGATCCGAAAACTGTACCGATTCCGGCTCCAGCTCCGATTAACCCAGATGTTGCTAATCCTGCTCCAATGTATTTTGCAGCTGCTAACATAATATTAAAAAAAGTATAATTAAAATAGCGTATAACATACTAAAAAAAAATAATATATAACTCTTTACTCTAAATAGATTAGTACCCTTTTATATAAATTTTATTTATATTCTTGTCTGAATTATTTACTAAGTCTTAGTAAATTTATTTTCTTTTATTATATTTTTAAACTAATCATAGTTATTGGTGTACTAATTATTACTTATAGTCTATAAGATTCCATATGATCCTTTTAATTTTTCTTTACCTTATGAACCTCTCAAGGGAATAGTATATTAATAATCAAAAGGTAAAATAGGGACTCAGGTTATTGTAAGTCAAATAAAAAAGTAATACAAAAGGAAATTAAAGTAAATAAATAAGTAAATTAATACTAGCTTCGGTTCGGAATAATTAAAAAAGAAAAGTTTGAAAATAAAAAGATAAAATAAAGAAAAGTGAAGATAATGTAAATTTTGTCATAATTTTATTATTTTATATATTTTCTGGAATACCACCAGTATGCTTAAACTTAGGTAGTTTTTAATGACTAATCCCGGTCATCCTAGTTTAACTTCCTTCTAACTATTATTCTATTTTTACTTTTCATACGAAGTAAAAAATAAAAACAAAAGCTATACTTATTTATAAAAGAAGTAACAAAGAAAGTGAGAATTGCGCTCATTACTTTTAATTATAAAATATATATTTTCGGCATAAATGCCTATGGAAAAATAAGGAATCAAACCTTATATCAATTGATTTTTACTTCTCAATAGATAAATACCATTTCTTGCCTTTATATTATAAATTTCGGTATAACAGCTAATGTAATAATAAGGAGTCGAACCTTATAACAATTGAATATGAATATTCAATCAACAATTATTAATTTTATCCCTATTTAATTATAAATTTAATAAAATAGAGTTAAAAAGTTTATATTCCTTTTTACTTTTGTTTTACAAAATAAAAACAAAAGAATAATGATTTTAATATTTAAATTTATAATAATAAAAGATTATTATAAATTTATCTACTGTTACCATTTTTTTAATCAATGGGGACTTCTTGTACTTTCCCTTATGAAGGAGGATTAATAAGATGTAAAAATATTTATATTATTGTAAAATTACATTTTATACACTTTTATATGAGTACTAAAACTTCAACCGAGAATTTGTACTTTTCTTGCTTTTACTTTTGTTTTTACTTTTTCTTAAAAAGGGGGTTGTGTTTATATTACCTTAACTCTATAAAGTAGTATTTATTTAAGATTAGACTTATTATCTACTTTGTTATGAAATAACAGTGTTTTAAAATTTTAAGGAGTGTTAAGTTGGATTAACTACGTAAAAAGTAATTAATTAAAATAATTTAAATTTAGTGTAATTCAATAGCATCTCTTAAATATGAACAAACTAATAAAGTAAAAACAAATGCTTGTATTAAAGAAACAGCTATTTCTAAACCAACTAAAGCTAAAAAAATAGCAAAAGGTATTAATGTAAGAATAGCAATAAATAAACTACCTGAAAATAATTTAAATAAATAAGTAGATAGTATTTTTAATAAAGTATGACCTGCAGTAAGATTTGCAAAAAGTCTCACTCCTAAAGAAACAGCTCTAGCTAAGTAAGAAATTAATTCAATTAATACTAATAAAGGAACTAAGTTTAAAGGTGTCCCAGCTGGTATAAAGAAAGCAAAGAATTTTAATTTATGAATATATAAAGCTAAGATTGTCACACCAATAAATATTGTAAAACTTAATCCTAATGAAACTACTCCACTGGCTGTTATTGCGAATGAGTATGGTACATTTGAAACTAAATTACCTATTAATATAAAGAAAAATAATGAATAAATGAAAGGAAAGTATCTTTCACTTTGTGAACCTATTTGTTCTCTTACCATAGTATTTAAACTTTGATATGATGATTCTAATGAAATTGACCATTTATTTGGTATTAATCTTGTATCATTATTTCCATAAATATGTAATCCTAAGATTATAAATAATACAAAACTGGCATATAAACCTAAATTAGTTAAATTTAAATGTAAATTACCTAAAATGGGAGCATTAATTCCTATTAAGTTAACAACTTCAAATTGACTTAAAGGTGATTGAATAAATAAATTTGTCATGTAAAAATAAAATGTTAAGGACTGATTATATAAATATATTATTAAATTTATATTTTTTATACTTTGTTTTCAAAACTCCTAATAATAATAAATAGGAGCCTTAGTATTTGAAGAATTCTCTCTGCTCTAGCCTCCCTTTGCTTTTTTACTTTTTGTTGCTTTTTTTAATTAATAAAGCAATAGGTTAATCCTACGGAAACAAAGGATCTTAAAAAGGCAGAGACTAGAGTCCATAGATAGTTGTGTATTCTGAGTATGTTGAAGTGCTGATGAAGCGGGTTCACTTCCATTACTTAATATATTAATTTAAATGGTTTATTAGTTTATTTTTCACTATATTAACTAATTCTTATTAAAAGTATTAATGGTATCGAAAATGTAGATTTTTAAAATATTAAAATATTTACAGTTAATATTTTAATATTGCCTCCATAGTACCCTTTTATTTTTTGTGTGTAAAACTTACTACTTATAGCAGAGGTGGATGAATTAACTTTTATAGTTATTCTACCTTTTAGGTTCCCTTTATAAATATCATCTTACCAAAAATTAAAAAGTAATTAAAAGGAAAGCTCCTATGGAGGTAAACATAAAAATTTCGCTATAAAAAGCTTCGTTATAAAAGCAAATAATCTCTCCTCACCCTTTAAAAATAAGGAAATGAGTCTAAGTTTAAGTAGTAAAAGCAAAATCTGCTGAAAAAACCTTCAAAAAAAGAGGGTTATTCGCTTCGGCTTCGAAGGGACGGTAGGAATAATAAAAAAAAAGTACAAATTTAAATAAGAGCCTTTAATTTAACGGTAGAATGGTTTCTTGATAAGGAACTTGTAGGAGTTCAATCCTTCTAGGGCTTAAATAAATTAATTTCCCATTTTCTAACTCCTCTGCTTTGCTCTTGCTTTTGCGCTTTTGTTTTTAACTTTTTATTTTACAAAAAATCTCTCCTACCTACTTTAAACTCTTATTTCCTTTGCTTTTGTTTTAGTTTAAAAGACAAAGCTAAAAGTGGAAAGAGTTTCCTAGTCCTTATGGGAGGGATAAGGAGAGCAGAGGTGGAGGAGGCAAAGTTATATATCAAAATAAATGAAAAGGTCATATGTATTCCTATGAGATATAAGTACTTATAGTTCAGTCCTTTAGGGATTATTAGGAAACATATGGAAAATAAAAGTGGATACTGATGTTAGCTAAAGAGGAAGATATTTTGCTTTTCTCCATAGGTTTGTAGGTCCGTAGGAGTGCACTTTATTATAATGTAACTTTGCTAATCTTCTATATGATAGGTTTGCAAAGTTAGGAGAACTCCTTCCACTTTTAGCTCTTTCCATAGGGAGTCCTCTTTGCTATAAGGCTACCCCATTTTACTAAATAAGTTAAGAAAAGTCACAGCCCTTTTGTTTAAGATAATAAACATATTGAATTATTAATTTATTTAAAAGTAAGTTATAGGTCTTTAGCTTTCTAAACTAAAGCTAATTTATTCAATGTTTCTATTAAAAATAATATAATCTTTCCTCCCTCCTTCTTTTATTTCGAATAACCCTCTTTCCTTCCTCCCTTTGCTTTTCACTCCATAGGAGTCAATCCTCCATAGGGAGGACATCTTAAAAGAGCAAAAGCAACCTTTGTCCCCATAGAGAGGATTGCATATCCCCTTTGTTGGAAAGCAAAAGAAAGTAAAAAGCAAAGGGTTCATATAAATTAAATTAAATAGGAAAAAGTTAATAGTAAGGAGTCTTTTTATTTTTATTTTTGTTTATTTTTAACTTATATGTAAGTAATAGTCCCTAACCCTAAAAGGCTTAACTTCTATATGTTATTATTGTTAAAGTAACAGAGAAGGTCTTATAGAAGCAAATATAAAAGCTTCACTACAAAAGCAAAGATAGTAACTCCAGTGTTATAAATAACTACAGCCTTCGCTGTAAGTTAGGAAAGGAATGTATGAAAGCAAAGGTTAAAATTAAATTTACCCTCTTTTTTTCATAGGGAGACTTATAGAGGCAAAAGGAAACAAAATAAAAATTAAAAATAATTCTAAAAATAGAAATAAAATTAAAAAATAAAAATGAGAATATTAAAAACACATGTATTACTTAGGTTAGTGAATTCATACATAGTTGATTCCCCTCAACCTGCAAATATAAGTTATTTATGGAATTTTGGATCATTATTAGCTACTTGTTTAATAATACAAATATTAACTGGAGCCTTTTTAGCAATGCATTATACACCAAATGTAGATTTAGCATTTAATAGTGTAGAACATATTATGAGAGATGTTAATAATGGTTGGTTAATAAGATATACACATGCTAATGTTGCTTCTTTCTTTTTTATTTTTGTTTATATGCACATTGGTAGAGGTTTATATTATAGTTCTTATAAATCACCTAGAGTATTAGTTTGGTCAATTGGAGTAATAATTTTAGTTTTAATGATGGCAATAGCCTTCTTAGGTTATGTATTACCTTATGGTCAAATGTCATTATGGGGTTTAATAATCAAGCCCCAAATGTTTAACTTATATTTATTTTTATTCATTTTAGTTTTAATAAGTCCTATAGATTATGGAGTCAATTGGAATAGGACAGGTAGGTTAAGAGGTATATATAGGATAGGTCCACATAATAAAGATGTTTTATCTATAATATTTGGATCTCTTTTAGGAGATGCTCATGCTGAAAAAAGATTAAACGGTATAGGTACTAGAATTTCCTTTTTTCAGGAAGATTGTCACGTAGAATATATTTTATCTTTACACAAATTATTATCAGAATATGGTTATTGTAATCCAAAAAAACCTGTAATAGGAAGAAGATTAGGAAGCAAAGGTAAACTGAGAAAAATAGTAAGGTTTACTACTTGAACTTATACTAGTTTTAACTGAATTAGAGATATTTGGTATGATGAAAATAATATAAAACGCGTTCCAAATTGTATAGGTGAGTATTTAACTCCTTTAGCTTTAGCCATTTGAATAATGGATGATGGTTCTAAAGTAAACAAAGGATTAAAGTTTTCTACTAATTCATTTACTTACAATGAATGTTTAATGCTTGTAAATGTTTTAAGTGAAAATTTTAATATTAAAGCTTCTGTGCAATCAGCAGGAAGCAAAGACCAATACATTATATATGTTTGAAAAGAATCTATGAATGATCTTAGAAATATAGTAAATCCGTACATAATACCTGAAATGAAATACAAGATAAGTTAAATATAGTTATATGGAGATAAACAAAGTAATTTTTACTAAAAATTTGTATAAATAACCATATAGCAATACTGATGAAAACGGTCAAAAATGTTTGTTTTGCATTAAGACCGTCGGTAGAGTAAACTATCGCTACAGACTGGTCCATCGGTGGGTGTCTGAAATGATGCTTAATGTACAGTCGAAATTTTTTTTCGCTTTAATAGCGTAACACAAGGCTTTACACAAGTATTAAATTACAATCCTCTTAATCTAAGATGAGTGTACTGCACATGGTTTGCTTGTTTAAAACATATAAAGCAAAAATATAGGTAAATCTATTCCCATAATTTATCTATGTTTTGCTAGAATGAGCAAATTAAAAGTTTGGCAACAGTTATTACTAATTTATTATCTGCAATCCCTGTATTTGGGGTAGATATAGTGGAATTAATTTGGGGTGGTTTTTCAGTTTCAAATGCCACTTTAAATAGATTCTTCTCACTACACTATTTATTACCTTTTTTATTAGCTGCTTTAGCTGTAGCACACTTAATTGCTCTACATGTTCACGGTTCAAGTAACCCTAATGGAGTGACTTCTAGTGGGGATAGATATGCAATGCATCCTTATTTTATATTTAAAGATTTAGTAACTATAATTGCTTTTTTCTTAGTATTATCTATAATAGTATTCTTCTATCCTAATTTATTAGGACACTCAGATAATTATATACCAGCTGATCCAATGGTTACACCAGCATCTATTGTACCCGAATGGTATGTTAAAAGATGCCATGCTTAAGAGTAATCTTATGAAAAATAAATTTCACTATATGCTGGAAACTCCTAAAGCTTTAAGTAGTTTAAATTAGTAAAACCTTAAGGATTGGTTAGAAATAGATCCTAACTTAATGGACAATCAGCAGGAAACCAAATATTAAAAATAAAAATTTTTAAAAAAGTAGGATCCTCAGAGACTACACGTGAAACTCCTTAAGTCTTGGTTTTGTTTTTGAAAGTTACAACAAAATAACAAAAGTAAAATATTTAAGGATGAAGATATAGTCCGGCCATTTTCGAGAGATTATGGACATATATTATAAAAATATTTTTGATCTGATAACTTCAATAAGTTTAATATGTAAACAAAATTACACGACTTATATTAGTAATACAATTTCTAAAAAAAGATTAACTAAGGTCGAGATATCAAAAATTAATATTGGTGAACCATTAAATGAAATAATTATTGGTTTACTACTAGGAGATGGTCATATTCAAAGTAGACAATTAAATGGAAATTGTAGATTTATGTATGGACAAAGTAGTTTAAGAGAAAACCATTTAAATTATTTTAATCATATATTTGATTTATTTAAACCTTTTATAAGCAAAGAATATAAAATTAAATCTAGATTTTTTATAGATAAAAGATATAATAAAACTTACTCTTCTATTCTTTTTGCTACATTAACATTACCTTGCTTTAATAAATATAGAGAATTATTTTATAATATAGAAGGTAAAAAAATAGTACCTTTAAATATAAACCAATTATTAACTCCTAGAGGATTAGCCTATTGAATAATGGATGATGGTTCAATCCAAAATAAAGGTTTACATTTAAATGTTTATGGTTTCACTTTACATGAAGTAGTTAAATTAAAAATTACTTTAGAAAATCTATTTGTCCCTATTAATTGGGAGAGAGACAAAGGAGGTGCTATTATTAAATGTTCTATTCATAATCATAAGAAGGGTTATAGAATATACATTTGAGAAGAAAGTATGATAACAGTTAGAAACCATATACAACAATATATGCATAAAGATATGCTATATAAAATAAACCCAAAATTAATTTTATAATATATATTTTTTAGATCTTTTACCTTATTATGCTATATTAAGATCTATACCTAATAAATTATTAGGAGTTTTAGCTATGTTTGGTTCTTTATTAATTTTATTAATATTACCTTTAACAGATTTATCTAGAATTAGAGGAAACCAATTTAGACCTGCCATGAAAATAGCTTTCTGGTTCTTTGTAGTAGATTTCTTTATTTTAATGTGGATTGGTTCACAACACCCTAATTCACCTTATGTTGAAATAGGTCAATTTGCAACTACATTTTACTTTGCTTGGTTCTTAGTAATTGTACCATTTATCGGTTTAAGTGAAAATACTTTAATTGATATTGCTACTTCTTCTAAAAAAAAATAAATTTTCCTTTTTATCTAAGAAGTAAGAAATAAGACTATTCCTTATTTAACCCCCCTTAAAGGGCAGAGGTATAGGCAATAATAGGAAACTCCTATGTTTACCTATTGCTTTTACCTTTTTTAAATATTCTTTAAATCTTAGGGTCCATAGGAAACGAAGTATTTTGATTAAGTATCTTTATTTTAAAAGCAAAGTTACTTTGTAAGAAAAAGTAAGAGCAAAAGAAAGGATAACTATAAAAAAAAGGATGTTACTTACATCGTAAATAAGAAAAAGTATAAACAAAAGGAAAAAAGGAATAAAGGAAAAATAAAAAGATGGTAGTATAAATAAATCTTATATTATAAATCCATCAGATCCAGTTACTATTGAATTTGAAATATTAAAAATGATTAATAGTGCTATTGTTGATATTTGTACTAGAAAATATAAAAATTATAAAATTTATTTACATAACTTTAGTAAGTTTGATGGTTATTTCTTAGTTAAATATTTATCCAAAATTGGTAGTTGTGATCCAATTATCCATAAAGGTAAAATTATTACTCTTAAATTTAATTATAATAATTATAATATTGTTTTTAAAGATTCTTATTTATTATTACCTTCATCTTTAAGAAAATTAGGTAAATCTTTTAATGTTGAATCTTTGAAAGGTTTTTTCCCTTATGCTTTATCAGATATTAATTATAAAGGAATAGTACCAGAATTTAAATATTTCAATAATGTTTCTATAGAAGATTATAATAAATATAAAGATTCATTTAACAATAAAACTTGGAATTTTAAAAAGGAAGCTATTAAATATTGTGAATTAGATTGTATTTCATTATTCCAAATATTAAGTAAGTTTAATAATTTAATTTTCGATAGATTTAAATTAAACATTAATAATTACCCAACATTACCTAGTTTATCTTTCGCTATATTTAGAAGTCAATATTTAAATAAAAATAGTATACATATGTTAAGTGGAGATATAGAAAATGATATAAGACAAGGATATACAGGTGGAGCATGTGATATGTATATACCAAGACCAATTAAAAATAGAAAAATTTATGCTTATGATGTGAATAGTTTATATCCATTCGTTATGGCTGAAAATAAATTACCTATTGGAAATCCAACTTATTTCACAGGTGATATAACAAAGATTGATAATAAAGCATTTGGATTCTTCTATTGTAATATTACAACACCTAATAACTTAAAACATCCAATTATTCAAACTCATATTAAAACTAATGATGGAATAAGAACTGTTGCACCATTAGGAACATGGACTGATATGGTATTTAGTGAAGAAATGTATAACGCAATGAAATTTGGATATAAATTCGAAGTATTATGGGGTTATACATTTGATTCTGACTATGTATTTAAAAATTTTATTGATGAATTATATGAAATTAGATTAAAATATCCTAAGACTGATCCTATGAATTATATTGCTAAAATATTAATGAATTCATTGTATGGTAGATTTGGAATGGTTGATAACTTTGTAAGATCTCAAATTATGAATAAAGAAGATTATGATAAATTTGAAGAATTGGATAAAAATAATTCTATAATTGATGTAATTGATTTAGAAGATAATTTATTAGTACAAATTAAAAATCCTAAATTAGAATTAGATACATTATTAGATAATAAAAGTGAAGTTCATAATATAAATTAAATATAGCAGCTGCTATTAAATGTCTTTAATTTATAAAAATGATAAGTATAATAGGGACCGAAGTTAACAAAATAATAAATAAATGAAAATAAATGAAATGAATGTATTTAATTTATAAATACAAACGTCTCTTAAAAAGATGTAAGATAATACTATAAATTTTACTCTATAATCTTTCCACCTATTTAAGGGAGATATTACTCTATTTTTTTAATAAAAAACCAAGAACAGCTCCTTCCTTATTTTGCTCTCTTTTGCCTTTGTTTCTGTAGGAGTAAAAAGACAAAGGTAAAAAAAAAGAGAAAAAGTAGAGACAAAAAATAAAAGGTATTATTGAAAAAAATCTTATAATTAAGAGAAACAAAAACTAAAAAAATTATAAATAAAATGAGTCAAAGCAATTTAATAGAAAATATGATAAGCTTAATTTTTAATTTAGCTGATGTTTTAAGTATTATATTACCTGTTTTACTAAGTGTAGCTTTCATGACAATAATAGAAAGAAAACAATTAGCTGCACATCAGAGAAGAGTAGGTCCCAATACAGTAGGTTATTATGGGATACTACAACCTTTTGCCGATGCATTAAAATTAATCTTAAAGGAAACAGTAATACCATCTCAATCAAATAAAGTAATATTTTATTTAGCTCCAGTTTCAACATTAGTATTTAGTTTATTAGGTTGGGCTGTAATACCATTTGGTCAAGGATTAGTATTATCCGATCTAAGTTTAGGTATTTTATATACATTAGCTTTATCTTCATTAGGTGTGTATGGTGTCTTATTAGCAGGTTGGTCAGCTAATTCAAAATATGCTTTTTTAGGTTCATTGAGATCAACAGCAGCAATGATATCCTATGAGTTAATATTAAGTTCAGCAATATTAATTATAATTTTATTAACGGGAAGTTTAAATTATATAGAAATTATTGAAATTCAACAATCTATTTATTTTATTGTTCCCTTACTTCCAGTTTTTATTTTTTATTTTATATCTATTTTAGCTGAAACTTCTAGAACACCTTTTGATTTACAAGAGGCTGAATCTGAATTAGTTGCAGGTTTCTTTACTGAACATTCATCTGTTCCATTTGTATTTTTCTTTTTAGGTGAATATTCTTCTATTGTTCTATTTAGTTGTATAACAGCTATATTTTTCTTAGGTGGTTATAATTTCAATGAAATATTTATTAATGAATCATTTTTTAATTTACAAGCTATTATACTTGGCCTTAAAACTTGTATATTCACATTCTTCTTTGTTTGGTTTAGAGCAACTCTTCCTAGATTAAGATACGATCAATTAATTTCACTTTGTTGGTTAAATTTATTACCTGTAGCTGTTGCTTTTATTATTTTAATACCAAGTATTTTAATAACATTCGATATATCACCTTATTAGTTAGAAATAATATAAAAATAAATAAAACTTATATTTACCCCCTTTAATTTATAATAATACAATAACAATAAAATTATTACTCTTGCCTATTACTACGAAGTAAGAAGTAAGAAGTAAGAAGTAAGAAGTAAGAAGTAAGAAGTAAGAAGTAAGAAGTAAGAAGTAAGAAGTAAGAAGTAAGAACCTTCCGTGGGAGTAGGATTACCTATTTCTTTAAAATTTATCCTTTGTATTTTCATTAAGAATCTATTAAAAAAGCAAAGTTACTTTGTTACTTTGTAAGAAAAGAGTCTCCCTATGGCCTATGGAGATGCCCTATTAATTGGGAGAGGTTAATTAAAAATATATAAATTTTAAGTATGTTATAAACATCCTGCCTTTAAAAATATTAAATTAAAGGACACACTTTCTAGGTTAAACCTACCAAATATAATTACAAATTCTATTATTAATTATTTTTGGTTAAAGCTTCAATTTTAATATTTTATTTCTTTCTTATAGAATTAGCTACTCTACATTTTTCTTTCCTTAAATAAGGATAAAATAGTTTGGTGTAATAAGTATTAGGAAATAAAAAATAAAATTTATAATATTAATTCAAGAAAGCTAAAACAAAAAAACAAATAAATGACAAGTATTTTTATAAATTTATTAGTAATTGGTATGTTATTTTCTAGTATTTTATCTATAACATCTAAAAATCCTGTAATATCTGTAATATTTTTAATTACAACATTTGTATGTGCAGCAGTTTATTTAATATTAATAGGAATAAATTTTATAGGTATATCTTATATAGTAATATATGTAGGGGCAATAGCTGTATTATTCTTATTTGTTATAATGATGATAAATATAAAATTAACAGATATTTTAGATACTGGATATAATTATACTAAAAATCTACCTTTAGCTATATTAATAGTAACTTTATTTATATTTTTAATTTTTCAAACTTTACCATTTTCTTTCAATAATATTCCACTTCCATTTAATTTTGTTTGGTTAGGGGGAGAATATAGTTTAATATCTAATCAAGTATTCAATTTTTCTGATTTAACCACTTTAATAAATAGATCTCAATCAGATATGTTATTAACACAATTTGAACAAATTCAAGTTTTAGGTCACAATTTATATACTTATGGTGCTATATTATTAATTGAATTAAGTATAATTTTACTATTAGCAATGTTAGCTACAATTATTATATCTAAAAATAATAAAAATATATAATAAATTTACCTATTTAAATAAAAGAAATAAATTACAAATAAAATATATTAAAATAATAAAAAATAAATTTTTAATAAATTATTGACCCCCACTAATCTTATATTTCTATGTATTATGCCCCACTATTACTCTTTAAACATTCTAACTACTTACAATTTTATTTACAAAAGTGGACATTATTGATACTCCTTATGGATCTTCTTCTTCTTATTCTTTTTCTTATTCTTCTTCTAAATAATATAGGGGATCTAATATCTTTAAAGAAAAGTAACAAAAAATATCTAAAAACATAAAAGCATAACAAGGATGAAAATTTAATTTAAAAATATAAATATAGTAATTATAACTATTCTAACCTTTTTCTGTTTATATTTATTATATTTTATAAATACAACAATCACAATCACAATCACATTTTATTATAATTTATCCACTTAACTTTTTTTCCCTTAAAAAATAAATTACTCAATAATAGATTCTTTACTTTATTTAACTTTAATTATAAAGATAAATTTGACACTTACAAAGTAACTCTGCTCTTTTTGAACTTTAAAAAAATAAGGCTTATAAGGAATAGTTTTGTTTTCCAAATATTTGGTCCTTAGTTCCAATTGAGTTAGTAGAATAAAAAAACAAAATAATAATAAAGGCAAGATAAAGTAGGGAACCTTCCTATTATAAGGATTTCTATTAGATTGGGGAGAAGTGTTAAGTAAATATAAAAGATATAAATAAACAGATATTTCTCTTTATCTATTTCTTCTGTTATTATTTGTAATTAAATAATAATAAAAGGATTAAAATTTACTTAAAAAAGTAGGTTTTCTCTATGGTTTAAATGAAACAAAAAATATTATAAAAATAGGGAGCCATAGGGAGAGAGAGAGAAAGCTCAAGAAATAGAATAATAATTTATTCTTTTGTTAATTACTTCTTAATAAGTTATTACTAATAAGTTATTAACAATTCTTTTCGCAGCTTTTTTTTAAATAGAGATACTTTTGTTAAAAAAGTAACAAAAAGATAAAAGCAAGAGAAAGGGCCTAAATAATGGCCAAATAAATTAAAACAACAAAAAAAAAAATAGAAATGATAACATTATTATTAATAATACCTTTAATAGGTTCTTTAATTTTACTACCTATGTCTAATACAGAAGAAGGGAAACAAAAAATGAAAAATATAGCAATTACAACATCATTAATTAATTTATATATTTCTTTATTCCTTTGGTATGAATTTGATTCAAGTATCACACACTATCAATTTACAAATGAATATACTCAATTCAAATATTTAAATTTAAATTTTGGAGTAGATGGTATCTCATTATATTTTGTATTATTGACAACATTTGTTACAACAATAGCATTATTATCTTCATATAATTTAAATAGTAAATATGTAAAATTATTTTTTGTTTCATTTTTAGTATTAGAAACATTACAAATATGTGCCTTTGTTTCTTTAGATTTATTATTATTTTATATATTTTTTGAAAGTGTATTACCAATATTATTTATTGTTATAGTAATATTTGGACATGGTAAAGATAGATTTAGATCTGCTTTTTTATTCTTTTTATATACTTTAGCTGGAAGTTTACCTATGTTATTAAGTATTTTAACTATTAATTCTTATATTGGAAGTACAGATTTTCAATTAATAACTTTAAGTGAGATAAGTTTACATAGTCAAAAATTATTATGGTTAGGATTTTTTATAGCTTTTGCAGTAAAAACTCCATTATATCCTTTCATAATTTGGTTACCCAAAGCTCATAGTGATTCACCTTTAGCAGGTTCTATATTATTAGCTGGAACAATCTTAAAATTAGCAACTTATGGTTATTTAAGAGTATTAATTAACTTTTTACCCGATGCTACAAATTATTTTAGTCCTTTAATTCAAACTATTGCTATTATTTCTTTAATTTATGCTAGTTTCTCTACTATTATACAACAAGATACTAAAAGATTAATTGCTTATAGTAGTGTGGCTCATATGGCTGTGGTTGTTTTAGGTCTTTTTTCTAACAATTTACCTGGTATTGAAGGGGCCATATTATTAGCTATTGGACATGGTTTTGTTTCTCCAGCTTTATTTATATGTGTGGGAGGTATAATTTATGAAAGAACTGGAACAAGAAATATTAATTATATAAGAGGTTTAGTTTCTTATATGCCTGTATTTACTATATTATTCTTTATATTTACTTTATGTAATACTGGTATACCATTAAGTTTAAATTTTTTAGGGGAACAATTATCTTTAATTGGAATTTTTGAACAAAATCCTATTATTGCTTCATTAGCTGCAACTAGTATTTTATTAAGTGCTTGCTATTCTATTTTCCTTTATAATAGATTATCTTATGGTAACTTATCACCTTATTTACCTCCATTAAAAGATATTAATAGAAGAGAATTTATATTATTAATTACTTTATTATTACCTACTGTAATATTTGGTATAATACCTAATATTATTTTAAGTTCTTTACATATGTCTGTTTCTTCTTTATTATATAATATTTAAACCCTACATTTCTTCTTATAAGAAGAAGAAGGCCCTATTTATTCCTATTTTATCTTTAACAGTTCATTTACGGTTTATTTAAGGTAAAATAGAGACTACGCTATTACTTAAAATTAACAATCACCCCCTTACTTATAGCATTTATAACAAGATATAAATTTGTTGTAGTAACTATTATTTATTTTTCTAAAGTTACAACTTTTTAAAATAGAAGCCGCACTAATTTACTAATATACTACAAATTATATTTAAATTTAACCTTTAATTTTAATTAAGTAATTAAACATTAAAAATTTATTGCAATAATGTATAATAAGTATTCCTTAATTAACTTTGTAAAAGTTAGTAAATGAAAGAGTGTAGCTTTATATAAGTATAAAGTTAAAATAACTTAACTGTTTATAAATTTAAATTAAAATATGTTTAAAATAAATATACTTGTAATAGTAATAACAAATTTAAATATTCAAATGACTTTGTATTAATACTTTGAAATAAACTATTAGCAGCTAATTTATAATTTTTAAAATTAGATAAAAAAATTTCTAAATTCATCTTGATTATTTAAATTTGCTTCATATTTTGAAGATATGTCCTCTATTTTTAAGTTTTTATAACTTAAAGCTTCTTCTATATATTTATTATAGAAAAGTAAAGGAATTGTAAACTTTGAAAAAACTTTAATAGATTCATAAAAGTATAAAACTAACTATACTTAAAATATGTCTTTTATTTAAAGTTCCACTTATATCTATACCATTTAACTTAAATTTTAAAACTACATTGTTCCAACATATGTTTTCAAATATAAATAAACAAATTTTCTTAATAAATCTTGATCTTTATTTTTAAAGATTAAAGATAAACCGCTTCGCGCAAATAACTCAACTAATATACCTGATCCATTAACTATTATTTTTAATTGTGCGTATAAATCATCTAATCTTATAATATAAACATTTATATTTTCTCTTTCATTATTTAACATATAATTTGTTCCTTCATTTAATTCAATAATTGAATCTTCTTTAACAATTATAATATTATTAATTTTATCTGAATTAGCTATCTCATTACTTAACACAAAAAATAATTTTCTTTAAAATTTTCACCTATTAATATAGCTTTTGATATAAACATTACTGAACTAATTAAATGCATTCTATTATTTGAATATGATACTCATCAAAACTTCTAACAAAATTCGTGAAAATATACCTATTGATATCTTCTTTATTTGTTTTGTTAATTTTTTATTTTCTAAATTTTTTTTAATGCTATACTAAATACTCCTATAATTTCTAGTAAGAAAAACCTTACCTTTTAATATTTAACCTTAATTTTGTTTTTCATTTGTTTATGTATTAATTATTACTTATCAATACTATTAAGCAGAGAGGGGAAGTTATTAATACCCACTCTCACAAATTAACTCCCTCCCATAGGGGCCATAGGGAAAGAAAAGAAACT
>Ga0105252_10000166_pt1 | contig 52319 bp, 43 predicted proteins | sample EasRivMeERMZT100_FD_89675 | JGI IMG/M metagenome (GOLD analysis project Ga0105252, IMG submission 89675) | Soil microbial communities from meander-bound floodplain in the East River, Colorado, USA - East River MetaG ERMZT100 | ecosystem: Environmental > Terrestrial > Soil > Floodplain | place... | reverse complement strand
TTGCCGACCTGGCGAAACGGCAAAGCCCAATCCCAGTTCGCGTCGAACGCAAGAATACCGACTTGATCTGTCGGGTTCATGATGTCGGCGGCGGCGATGGCGGCAGCTTTGGCAAGATCGAGTTTGGTGCTACCTTCCCCGCCGGCGCCCATGCTGCCCGACTTGTCGAGGACGAAAAGCAGCGCCACATGGGGCATGTCGAGGCGCGCCGGCGGGCGCATGTCGACGGGCAAGACGCGCTCCAGCGGTGTGCGAAAGTATCCGCCGGCACCGTAACTTTGTGAGCCGCCCACTACCCACAAGCCGCCACCCAGGTCGCGCACATATTTCTCAATATTTTCGAGCTTGGCGTGGGACAGTTGAAACGCCGGCACGTTGTCGAGCACCAGGAGATCAAAGGCAGCAAGATCGGCCAATGTTAAGGAGTGTTTTTCCGGCGCCGACTCGACCACCGCATAACCCTGCACTTGCAACACCCGCGCAAGCACCCGTTGGCTTTCCGGCTGGGCCGACAGCAACAGCACCCGCGGCGGCCCTTTCACCTCGACGACGCCATGCAACAAATTGTTTTCCGCGAGCGTGTCGTCTGACGATTCGACCAGCAGCTCGTAGTTATGATTGCCACGCTCCTTAAGGCTATCGCGAATGGTAAACGCGTTGGTGCCGGCTTTCAGGCGTGATTCCTGCTCCCAATGGAGCGCGCCATCGCGCAACAAACGAATCCGCGCCGGCGCTTCGCGCCCGCTTTCGACCCTGGCGCGGATTTCAAAGCCTTCGGCGCTATCGACCTGGCGCGGCAGTTGGAGGTCGCTCAGATAAATCTCGTTGCGGCCGCGCGCCAAACCGACCGGCAGTGTCCATACGGAAACGCCCTGGCTGCGCAGCCAAGGAATCACCCGCGCGCTTTGGCCGCGGTTCTCGTTACCGTCGGAGAGCAGGAGAATCCGTCCCTGGCGCGCTTCGCCGATCTGCGCCGCCGCCGCTTGTAGCGCCGCCTGGATGTCGCTTTCCTCGCGGTCCAAGCGCGCGCCGAAGTCGCTCGGCGGTATTTTATGGCGCGGCAAAAACTCCCACTCGGGCGTCCGGCCAAAGGCGAGCAAGCCCGTGCGCGTCGCCGGATGGTCGAGACGATCGGCCGCTTCGAGCAGCTCATTGGCCTTCTCCCGCCCCTCTTGGCCGACGCTGCGCGACAGGTCGACGCCGAAAATCACGTCGAGAGCCGTGGTCGAGCGGAAGATGCGCGGATTGACCAAAGCAAGTACGAGCGCAGCTAACGCGACGCCGCGAAAGACCAGCGGATAAAGCGTCATGCCCTGACGCCAGGCTAGAAACAATTCGGCACAGAGCAGCAGCAATACCAGGCCGAGGAGTATCGGCCAGAGCGGCAAGCCGCGCTCCACCGCGCCGCGATCTGCATCGCCTGGCGTAACCGGCGCGGTTAAACTCAGCCGCGGCATAATGTTCGATTCGCTTTCGTCGAACAGATTGACCGCGAAACGGCCGGCGCGGCTGGCGCTTTTGAAGCCGTAAAAGCCACTCTGATAAGTTTCGGCGAATAGCAATGGACTGGCCACGGCGCCGATAGCTTCTTTCTTACCCGAAGGCAACGTGATGTCCACGGCGCTGTCACCGGCTGGCAAACGGATCGCGAAGGGCGTTCCCGCTTGGGCGCTCTGGGCAGGAAACTCCGAGCGCCGCGGTTGAAACCATTCGAACAGATTGTGCATCAAGAGCGGAAAGGCGACGCGCAGCGGCAGATCCGAAGCTGCCAGATCGAAGCCGATAAACAACAAACGCAACTTGGCTTGCTCCAGCGCGATCAACAGCGGCCCCTCGGCCGAACTGGCTAACACCGTGGCGCCACCGGTGAGCCCGACCCGCCGTGCTTCTTGCACGCGCAGATCGCCGAGACTCAGCCCTTCGGTGAGCGGATGCTTGGCCAGCGGCGCGTTAACACGCGGATTTTCGCTTTTGCCGCGCGGGTGAATCGGCAAGTTGGCCGCCATCGTGTCGATGAGCAAGAAATTTCCCTGGGTCAATGGCGGCACGGCAACCCGATCAAAGATCACAACATCGTAGGGCTGTTTCTGCTCAAGTGCGGCATCCCAACGCGGCGCGCTGGTCAACTCGACATTGGCGAAGAAGCGCAAGAGACTGCTGAGATGCGCATTGCCCGGGCCGACGTACAGCAAGCGCACCACTGGTGCGTCGTTGACCGCCAGATAGGCACGATTGTCGATGGCGAAGTCGTCGTCGATCTCCAAACGCGCCGTCAACGCGCCGGTCATGCTCCCCGCCAAGTCGCCACTCACCGGATAGATTAGCACGCGCCGATCGCCGGCACCGATTTCGATATTATCCCGCAACAAGACTTTCTCGCCCAAACTGAGCGTCAGCGGCGCGCGCATCGCGGTCGCACTGAAATTGCGCAGATGCACCATGATCTCGGCCGATGACGGGCGCTCCAGCAGGCTGCGTACCTCAAAACCGACGATCGCCAAGTTGACGCTCTCGCGGTTTTTTTCTTTAGACCCGGTGATATCGATGAAACGCAGATGCGCCGCCGGCTTGGCATATTCCTCGGCGCCAACGAAGGCTCCATCGCTGATGACGACCACCCGGTCGGCGCCGCCCCGCTTGAGAAAGGCGTGCGCAAAAAAAATCGCATCTTTGATCCGCCCTGGTGCTTCGGTCGCTTCGAGATTGCGCCCCAGCTCGCGCAGCCGGCGTTTGTCGCCGGTGAACGGCGCGAGCAGGCGCGGCTGGGTGCTGGCGCCGATGACTAATATCTTTTGATCGGCCGCCAAGCCATCAACCAATGCGAGAAATTCCTGGCGCGCGGCCTCAAAGCGTGTGCCGCGCGAACCGCTCTTATCTTTGGCTTTCATGCTCGCGCTCAGATCGAGCACCACCACCAGGTCGCCGGACTGGGAACCGAAATGGCGCAGCGCCGGATCGGCCAAGGCCGCGATCAACGCGATCGCCGCGAGCAACTGCAAGATCAGCAGTAAGTTCTTGCGCAACAACCAGCCGAGCCGAGTGCTGAGCGGCCGCTCACGCAACACCCGTTCCCAAAGAAACAGCGTGGTCGTGGCGACCTTGAGACCACGCGGCTTGAGACTATGGAGAAATATAATCAGCGGCAGCGCGGCTGCGAGCAAGAATAGTGCGGATGGCAAAGTCCAGAGCATGAGTTAGCCCTGATCGCTCAAGCCACGCTGCTCACTTGGCGTAGCGTCTGCAACACGAACTCGTCGAAGGGAACCTGAGTCGAGGTGCGCAGGTAGTCGATCCGCCGGCTGGCGCAGACGCTCTCGATCTCCTTAAAATAACCCGCCAGCTCGGCCTGAAAGCGTCGCACCAAATCGTCATCGAGAAAAAATTTCCGCTCCCGCCCGCCTTCGACGTCGACCAACGCGACGTCGCCCCATGGCTTAGGCTGAAGCTCACCCTCATCGACGATATGAATGACCAACAGCTGATAGCCTTTGGCAGTTAATTCTTCCAGCCCCCGGCGCCAGCCGGCCGGATCGAACAGGTCGCTGACGATCACGACGAAGCCGGGATGGGGAAACAAATTACTGAACGAATGAATCGCCGCGCGCAGATTAGTTTCGCCGGTACACGACAGTTGGTTGAGAAAACTGAACATGCTAAGAATCTGTTTGCGCCCGCGGCCGAGGGTCAGCGGTTTATGCAACACCGAGGAAAACCCCGCGCCACCGACCCGGTCGAGGTTCTTCAAACCGATGTACCCCAACGCCGCGGCGACTTTCTTCGCGTAGTCGAGCTTTGTCGGCGTGCCCTCGGCCCCCACTGCCATAGACCGGCTGGTGTCGACGAGCAGATAGATATTCATCTCCTCCTCGGCGGTGAACACTTTCACCAGCAACCGCTCAAGGCGGCGGTAAATATTCCAATCGACGTAGCGCAGGTCGTCGCCCGGTTGATAGCGCCGGTAGTCGGAGAACTCCAGACTAAACCCTTTGCGCGAGACCGCATGCTCCCCCTTCATCGCCGCCCAGCTGAGCCGTTTGGCGACCAGGTGCAACCGTTCGAGTTTGCGCAGAAAGTCGGTGTCGAAGAAAGTTTCGGGTTTTTGGTTTCGGGTTTCGGGTTCGGATCCGGCAAGATGCGACACCGTTTCTTTTTTTTGCGGGTAATCTTGTGCGAAGCCCGGGATCTTTCCCTCGATCCGGCGCAACAACTTCGACATGGCGCCAGCGATGCGCCGCCGCTCCGATTCGAAACTCGCAACCCGAAACTCGAAACTCATGTTTCCCCTAAACCACTTCAAGCACCTGACCCACTAATTCGTCGAGAATCTTCTCGGCGCCGATACCTTCGGCGTCCGCCTCCAAGTTGAGAATCAGGCGATGACGCAGGCTCGGCAGTAGCATCGAACGAATATCGTCGAAGGAGACATTCGGCCGGCCCGCCAGCAGCGCTCGCGCTTTCGCCGCCAGAATCAAACTTTGCAAGCCGCGCGGGCTTGAACCGTAGAGCACGAAGCGCTGCGCCAGCGATGCGCCGCCATGGTTCGCCTCGCTATTTGGATGGGTGCTCAGCACCAAGCGCACGGCATAGTCTTTAACCACGTCAGCGAGCGGCACTTCGCGCACCCATTGACGCATTTGCAGAATGCCGGAGCCGTCCAACACTTCGCGCAGCGCCGACGGTGGCGCCGCGGTGGTGAGATCGGCGATGCGCCCGAGCTCGTCGTGGCTGGGGAATTGCATCAGCAATTTAAAGAAGAACCGGTCCACCTGCGCTTCAGGCAGCGGATAGGTGCCTTCCATCTCGATCGGATTCTGGGTCGCCAAGACCATGAAAGGATTCTCCAGCCGGTGCATCTTGCCGCCGACGGTGACGCTCTGCTCCTGCATCGCTTCGAGCAGTGCCGATTGCGTTTTCGGCGTCGCCCGATTGATCTCATCGGCCAAGACGATATGCGCGAACACCGGGCCGGGTTGAAACTCGAAGATTTTACGCCCCGACGGATCGTCGGTCAGCATATTGGTGCCGGTGATATCGGCGGGCATTAGATCAGGGGTGAACTGAACCCGCGAAAAACTGAGGTTGAGAATCTCGCCGAGACTCCGCACCAACAGCGTCTTGCCCAGCCCCGGCACGCCTTCGAGAAGACAATGGCCGCCACACACCAGCGCGATGAACACTTGCTCGATCAGTTCCGCATGGCCGACGATCATGCGACCGAGCTCGCTACGTAATTCATCGAAAGTACGGCGCGCCTGCTCGATGCGCTTTTCAATATCAACTACGGATTCCATGCTGTGACTCCCCTGTGGCCACTCACTTTTTTGGCTCACCGCTCTCCAACGATAAAAAATAATTCCGAATGGTTTCTTTCAGCGCCTCCGGCACGCGCTCGGAATTGAGCTCTTGCTCGGCTTGGCGGCGGTAGTTGGCGGCGACTTCTTGCTGTCCGAGAATGCTCTTACCCGGCACTGGCTTGCCTTTAAACCCAACGGCGCTGCTGTCGCCGTCGCCGAGCAGTCCTTTCACTTGGGTCTCAGCGCCGCCGCGAAACTCTGGCAGACCGCCGTGGTCTTTTTTGCCCGGCTCTTTGCCCGGCAGGTTGCTGTGGTTTTTCTCTTTGACGCCGCCGTCATCCGCGCCATCCTGCTCGCCCCGCCCGTCCATGCGCGGATCGTTTTCATTGCGCCTGGCCTGTCCGGACTTCGTCATCTGTTCGAGAAACTGTTGCGCATCGAGCAAAGTGCGACGGTCGAGCTCGCCGGTGGCCTGCTGGTCCAGGCGGTCGAGCAAGGATTTTATTTCGTTTGGACCGAGGCCCGGTCCGGCTTGCGCGCCCTTGTCCATCTGCCGCTTGAGCTGCGGCAACGACGCCAAGCGATCCATCCACTGTTGCGGCAGCTCTCGGGTTCCCTTGGCGGCGTCGGGAAAATTCAACAGATCGCGCGCCGCTTCCAACTCGGCTTTAAGATCCTGCAAGGACTGCTGGCTTTCACCGGCGCTGAAAGAATCTTTATCGGCGCCGGACTTTGCCGCCGCCTCAAGCTTCTTGGCCATGCCGGCCAATTCTTGTTTCAATTGCTCCTCGCTGCTTTTCTGTTCGAGGTTTTTGCGCGCCATTTTTTCCAGCTCTTGACCGGCCTTGAGGCTTTCGCGCAGCCCCTCGCTCTTGGCCTTCTCTTGCAGCTCGCGGGAAAATTCGCCGACCTTGTGCGCCAGCGATAGCGGCGCGCCGGAACTTTGCTCGACCAACGATCGATCTACTTCGAACCAAAGCAGAGCGAGCCACAAAAGCAACAGCGGCCCCACGCCGTAGCTCTGCCAATGCCACTGGCGCGGGAAAACGCGGCGCGCCGCGAATCCATGCAACCGCTCCTGAGCCTGCTTGAAGACCAACTCGTCCACCGCGCTGGTCGTCTCACGGCTGGATAATTCCCAGGCGGTGGTCGCGCGCTCGGCCAGGTTCAACGTCTTGTCGAGCTCGACCAGTGAGCGCGTCGCGTCTTGTTGGCGCCAACGCCAGCGATGAAAAAACCATGGCGCGATCAGCAGCATCAGCAGCAATGGCATCAACCAGCGGAGCCCAATAACCGGAAAATAGCCAGGCAACGGCAACAGCACGATCGCCAGCGCCACTGCCACGCCAGCCATTACCAGGGCGGTTTGCTCAAGCCGCTTGCGCCGCTCCCAAGCGAGCAGACCGGCGAATTGCGCTTGCAGCGAATCGCGCGCCGCGCTCACAATACCGCCTCCCGTTGCAAGCCCCAGCGGTGCAACGCAAAGCCGGCGCCGCCGAACAGCAGGTGAAAAACAAAATGAATAGATGACGCGGACCAACTCAAGTCGAACAGCGTGAGCGGCGGCAGTTCCTGCCTGCCGAGATAGGCGAGCACAAACGCCACTGGATTGACCGGCAGGTAAAACAGCGCGGACAGAATGACCAAGCCGACGAATAAGCAGCGAATGAAAACCTGCCGATTTTCCATGCGGCGCTCCCACATCGCCAGTGCCGCCAGCCCCCAGACACCGTAGATCAAGCCATAGAACAGCAACAGCAAAAAAGTCACGCCGACGCGCTCCAACGGCGTCCGCGAGATCGCCCCGGCCCACACTAGCAACGGGGCGCAGAGCAGCAGCGACAAGGCGACATGGGCCGAGAGAAACACCAGCTGCGCTTGACCGACCAAAGCCGCCGAGTAGCTCTGTTCGCGCAGCCAATGTTTGAGCGGCTTGAAGCGCCAGGGAGCGAACTCCTGGTTGGCCACGCGCAAACTAAAATAGATGAGCAGCAGCAACAGCGTGACCGCGCATACTTTGAATAAACTGGCGGAGCCGCTCCACTTCTGCGCGTCGAGCGACGGCACGTAGAGGGAAAGAAACTCTACCGGCGCGAGGATCGCCAGCAAATAGAAATAGACTTGATAGCCATGTCCTTCGACGAAGAAAACGGCGATACTTTCGCGCCAGACCGGGTTGTTGCTCATTCGTCCTCCCCGTGAGTCAAGGGAACCATCGCGCGAAACAAAGCGTAATCCTGACTTTGAATGCGCGGATCGTCGATGCGCACGCGCGGCTCAGGTTGCTTCACCCAACCGAAAAATACCGCGGCGCCGCTCGACCATCGGACATCTATGCCACCCTGCGGAAAATATGACGAGTGAAACAAAATGTCTCGGGTCTTATCGGCAAAGCTGAGATCGCGAAAGCTCACGCCGTCGGCGCGCGCCATGCTGGTTTCGGTCTGCGCCTTGGGAAGAGTCAAGGGAAATGTCCTGCTCCAGCTGGTGCCGCGCGCGATTTGGCCGAGATCGAACCGCTGTCCCGGTACCAACAGCCAGCAGTTAAACAAATCTTTGTTGCTCTGATTATTAACTTTCATCGATAGTTTGTCGCCCTGGACTTCGAACTCCAGGTGCACCGGAAAGCGGTCCACCAGCCGCATGCGGAACAGCCGGTAGTCCCACTCGCGCAGCGGCAGGTGATAGCGGCTCGCGCCGCCGCCTTCTTGATGCACCACCGCCGGCTCTTGAGTTTCCCTAACCCGATTGGAGACCGGCGTCAATTCCATCCAGCCGCGCTCCAGGCGCAGGTCATAAGGCCGCGGCTGCGTCGAGAACAACGCCAGGTTCGCCTGCGCTTCGACGTAACCGTCGCCGCTGCTCTCGAGCACGGTGGACGACAACAGCACGCCGTCGGGAATGTTACCGCCGCGGTTGAACTGGACGTAGCCGGCCACCGTTCCGGCGATTACTAAAATGAATAGACCGATGAGAATCTTACGCAACGTCAATCGAAGCCGTTGCCCGAGCCAGGGAATCAGCGCGACGCCGGTCAAATAAAGCAGCATGGCGAAGAACAGCGAACCGAATGGGACGTAGGTCGAAATAAACGTCGGGCTGGCGACCAACTGGGCGAACACCGCATCATTCCACTCGCTGCGCGGCGCCGCGTCGTCGAGCACCGCCGGCGTCAACAAAGTCTGCAAGTATTTCGCCAAACCGTCCCACCGGGACAACGGTGGCCGACCGATGTCGAGGGCAAGATAAACGATCCGGCCCCGCCCCCGGCTTGCCTCGACCAGCACAGGAATGCCGTCGGCCTCGGTGAGCGCCTTACCGTTCAGCAGTCTCGCTTCTTGCGCCAAAACCCCGGCGAGCGCAAACGGTCGGCCGTCTTTGCCGGCAGGCGGCGTAAAAGTGATTCGCCTGGTACCGGTGACCCGCACCGGCAAGAAGCGGCTGAGTGCTGCGTCTTGATAAAGCGCAAAGTTGATACTGCCGATGATGATCATCTTGCCGCCGGCGGTAAGCCAAGTATCGAGGGCGCTGAGCTGAGCGCGCGACAGATCGCGCATCGATTGGTCGTAGAGAATCACATGGGACACGCCGAGCAGCGCGCGCGGGTCGGCCGCCAGCTCGCCCGGTGAAACAGTTACCATGCGGCTCTGCGGCGCGGTTGTGAGCGACGCCAGCGGCGCCAAGAGATTGCTTTCGCTCAACAACAGCAGCAGCGGCGCCGGAGTGAAATAGCGGCGCAGATCGAGTTCCTTGGCGGCGCGCGCCGTTGGACTGGAAAATGTAATCGCTAATGGCCGGCTGATAAAATCCGGATCGACGGTCAGTTGCACGGTCTTGCGCGCCTGGGCCGGCAGGAAAACTTCGCGCCGATAGTTGACCGCGAACGGCGCGCCACCTTTGGTCGCACCGCCCTTCCAGACTTGCACTTCCAAAACGCCCTCGGCGGGCCGGCCGCTGTTGCTGAGCTCGATCTCCAAGGGAAATGGCCGGCCCAGCTGAAACACGCCGCGGAAACCGACACGGGGTTCGATGTGAATTTCGGCGTTAGCTGACGCGAACCAAAGACCGGTGCCACAAACCATCGCCAGCGCCGCGGCCATATACCGCGCGGTACAGCGTAATTGAAAACTGAGGCGGTGATGAAATTGGTGGCGCGCAGAAAAATGCGCCGATGCAGAATAAGCGAGTGCAGCCTTTGCGGCTGAAAAGGACATGATTCCTTTCCACAAAGGCCCTCCCCAACGGAACCGGCGATCTAGTCGAGATACTCGACGCTCAGAATATCGAAGGTGCGAACACCCGTTGGGGTGCGGACCTGAACCTCGTCTCCCTCGCTCTTGCCGATCAAGGCGCGCGCGATGGGTGAGCTGATGGAAATTTTACCGTTCTTCGGCTCCGCCTCGTGATCGCCGACGATCTGATATACCACCTTATCGCCCGTGTCACCATCGGCCAATGACACCGTGGCGCCAAAAACAATCTTATCGCCGGAAAGCTTGGAAACGTCGATGACCTGAGCCCGCGCGATTTTGTCTTCGATTTCACGAATCTGCACATCGAGCAACGATTGGCGATCTTTGGCAGCGTGAAATTCAGCGTTTTCCGAGAGATCGCCATGGTCGCGTGCTTCTTCGATCTCACGGACGTTTTTCGGCCGTTCCACGCTCTTTAGGCGCTTTAATTCTTCCACCAAAAATTGGTAGCCCTTGTTGGTCATCGGTACGCTTGCGTCTGCCATAATCTCAACTCCCAGGCAAAATAAAAACCCCTCGGAATCGCTCCCGAGAGGCCTTCAAAAGACTGCTGGTCTTGCCAAGCTGTTAATTTCTAGAATGATTGTACCATCAGCACGGCCTAAATCAACTCCCGCGTAGGGCCCTCGTTTTGAAATTTGCCATAGCTCGCGTGGCGAGGTCATCAGGCGCGCTTGTTGGGCCCAAATACATGGCAGGAAACGCCGTGGCCATCAGCGGCGAAGTCCAATGGAGGTTCGGTTTGGCTGCACAGCGCTTCGCGGTAGGAGCAGCGCGGATGAAAGGTACAGCCCGACGGTGGGTTCACCGGACTGGGCACGTCGCCTTCGAGTATAACGCGCTCTTTTTTGCGCGACATATCGGGGACCGGCACGGCGGAGAGCAACGCACGGGTATACGGGTGTTTGGCGTCTCGGTAAATCGTGTCGCTTCTGGCGATCTCGACGACTTTGCCGAGATACATGATCGCGACTCGATGACTGATATGTTCGACGACGCGCAGGTCGTGAGAGATAAACAGATAAGTCAGATGCATCTTCTCCTGCAGCTCTTGCAGCAGGTTGATGATCTGCGCTTGAATCGACACGTCGAGGGACGACACCGGTTCGTCGCAGACGATGAACTTGGGACTTACCGCCAGGGCGCGGGCGATGCCGATGCGTTGGCGCTGGCCGCCGCTGAACTCATGCGGGTAACGGTCGAAGTGATCTTCGCGCAGGCCGACTTGATGAAGCAGCTCCATCACCCGGTCGCGCTTCGCCTTGCCCTTGGCGAGCTTGTGGATTTCCAATCCCTCGCCGACGATATCGCCGACTCTCATGCGCGGATTGAGGGACGCGTAGGGGTCTTGGAAAATGATCTGCATCTGGCGCCGCATGTCGCGTAGCTCGCGCTGTGGCATTGTCAGCAAATTCTTGCCCTGAAAAATCACCTCGCCGCTGGTGGGCTCGATCAGCCGCAGAATCGTCCGCCCCAAAGTCGACTTGCCGCAGCCCGATTCACCGACCAAACCGACGGTCTCACCTTCCTCGATCGTCAGGTTAACGCCGTCAACCGCTTTGACCGCCCCCTTGCCGCGCGAGAACAAGCCTTCGCCCACGGGGAAGTATTTCTTCAAGTTGCGAATCTCTAACAAGCTCATGGGTTAACTCAAGTCAGAATGCATAAGGCAAAATCCGGATATCTGATCCGCCATTTTGAATTTTTCACTTTGCATTTTCACTTCGCATTGACTTCTTTCGCCTCAGCTCTGGCGCACTTCAGAATGCGGAAAATGACACGCCACCATGTGCCCCGGCTCTTTCTCAACTAACTGCGGCTCGGACTGCGCGCAGGTGTCCGCCGCCTTTGGGCAGCGGTCGCGGAAACGGCAGCCGCTCGGCAAATTGAGCGGATTCGGCACCACGCCGGGGATCGCGTCGAGCCGTTTTTTCTTCGCGCCGCCGGTGCTCGGCAGCGAGTTCAGTAACCCCACGGTGTACGGATGAAACGGTTTGTTGAAAATCGCTTGGGTACTCGACCGCTCGACGATCTTGCCGGCGTACATGATCGCGACGTCGTCGGCCTGCTCGGCGACGACGCCCAAGTCGTGGGTGATCAGCAACAGCGCCATGCCCCCGATCTTCTGCTGCAGCTCTTTCATCAGTTCGAGTATCTGCGCTTGGATCGTCACGTCCAGCGCCGTGGTCGGCTCGTCGGCGATCAAGAGCGATGGATTGCACGACAAGGCCATGGCGATCATAACGCGCTGGCGCATGCCGCCGGAGAGCTGATGCGGATAGGAATCGACCCGCGACTCGGGATCGGCGATCTTCACCAGCCGGAGCATGTCGATGGTTTTCTGCCTTGTTTCTTTCTTGCCCAGCCCCTGATGCAGCTTGATCGCTTCGCCGATTTGGTTGCCGACGGTGAACACCGGATTGAGCGAGGTCATCGGCTCTTGGAAGATCATCGAGATCTCGTTGCCGCGGATTTTGCGCATCTCTTCGTTGTTGAGCTTGAGCAGATCCTTGCCGCGGTAGAGAATCTCGCCACCGACGATTTTTCCCGGCGGCGACTGGATCAACCGCATGATCGACAGCGACGTGACGCTCTTGCCGCAGCCCGATTCACCGACGAGACCGAGGGTCTTGCCTTCGCCGATCTCAAAGCTCACGCCGTCGATGGCTCGCACCTCGCCTTCCGGAGTGAAAAAAGAAGTCTGGAGATTTTTGACTTGAATTAAATCAGCCATGGCTGTGATTTCGCCGCTGAGTCATCTCACCTTGTACGGCCTCCGCGCAGTGGATTCAACATGCGCGGATCCAAATAATCGCGAATTGCATCTCCCATAGCATTAAATCCCAGCACTGCCAACATGATTAGCAATCCGGGAAAGATCGCCAAATACGGATAGAGGCGCAGGTAAGGCCCGCCGGCGCGCAGCATACCGCCCCAGATTGGCAGCATCGGATCGATGCCGACACCGAGAAAGCTCAAGCTCGCCTCAGCGGTGTGCGTTCGTTGCCGCTTGTTCGGTGTGGAAAAATTCGACGACCTATTCAAACCCTGGTCGTCTTTATCGCTCAAAGTCCAAGACGGGCTCGACAAAGCATCCGGCCCGATGCTGATCGTAAATGGCAAGGAACATATGCAAATGCCCATCGCAGATCTCTATATCCTGTTGGAATACGGCGCGCCAAAGTCCGCGCGAGTTTGCCCTGGCGACCACATGGGTTAGACACCCAAGACTTTTCCGACGATCGTAAACCGGTTGAAGCACGAACTCAGGTGAGAAATCGTAACGAACCCTTTTTTTCTGGCAAATCGTTCCAACATCGCGTAACCTTAGGTCAAGTTCCGCGATGCGTTTTTTCTTCAAACTGATTTTTCTACTGCTCGTTTTATCGCCGCTGGCGCTGGGCGGCATCTTGTACCTCGCCATAGAAACACAGCCGACCATCCCTAGTCGTAACGCGGAAATCACTCCTGCGAGCATCGAACGTGCCAAGCGCATCATCGTGCAAAACGATCCACGCAAAATGAAATCGGGCGACCGGCGTACGATCTCAACCAGCGCCGCCGATCTCGATGTTGCGGTCAATTATTTGGCACACCACTTTGGTCGAGGCAGCGCGCGTGTGCAGCTCCATAGCGGCACAGCGCGAGCCGGCGCCAGTCTGCGTCTGCCGCTGATACCGACCGACCTTTATGTCAACGTCGACGCAACCTGGGCGGAAAACGAATCGCTGGCGCGTTTGGATTCATTGCGCGTGGGCAAGGTGGCGGTGCCGGTATGGGTGGCTCATTGGGCGATTCCCCGGCTCCTGCGGTTAGTGGCCCAAGATTTCGATTACAACGCGTTCATCAACGCAGTGAAGAAAGTCAACGTCAGTGAAGCGAAGCTGGCAGTAACCTACGAGTGGCAGGCCGGGCTCGCGGATCAAATACGCGCCGTGCTGATCCCGCCGGAGGAACAAGAACGGCTCCGGGTTTATCAAGATCGCCTGGTGGAAGTGAGCCAATCCTTGCCAGCCAAGAGCGTGTCGATAACAGAGTTGCTGCTACCGCTTTTCAAACTCGCCGCCGATCGGTCCGACGGTAAACCCGCGGCAGCGGAAAACCGTGCGGCGCTTTTGGTATTAACCATCTATATCAACGGCAGAAGCTTTGATAAAATCCTGCCCGACGCGAAGAATTGGCCGCGCCCGGCCAAGCACGGCGTCCTGCTAAACCGGCGCGACGACTTTGCCAAACATTTCATCATCTCCGCCGCGCTCGCCGCCAACGCCGGCGGACCGTTGGCCGACGCGGTCGGACTCTACAAAGAAGTGGCTGATTCTCGCGGCGGCAGCGGTTTTTCATTCAACGATATCGCCGCCGATCGCGCTGGAAGCAGATTCGGCGAGTACGCCGCACAGAGCGCAAACGCACGCATGCTGCAAAAGAAAATGCGCGCCGGTATCGGTGAACGAGACATCATGCCCGCCACCGCCGATCTACCGGAGTTCATGCAGGAAGCGGAATTCAAGCGCCGTTTCGGCGGCATCGATGCGCCAGAGTATAAAAAATTGATGGCCAACATCGATCGGCGCATTGCGGCGCTGCCGCTGTATCGGTGATCAACTCGGAATCGGATCATTTAACCGCAAAGAGCGCAAAGGGCGCAAAAAAATTCTTTTCTTAAAACCTTTGCGCCTTTGCGAGAGACATTCCGAATTCCTACTGCGTCCGCGCTTGGAACAACTGGAACCTTTGGAACGATTGGAACAGGCGTCGGACTTATTTCTGAAACTGCTCGCGCGGAAAATTCGCCGTCGCCATCACGCCGCCGTCGACGATCAGCGGATGACCGATGATGAAACTGGAATCGTCGCTGACTAGAAACAACGCCGCCTTCGCCTGGTCGTCGGCGGTGCCGAGACGACCGGCAAGGTTCTGGAACGTCCGGCTACCGGCCACGTCGTCGTCAAAACCCACCGGCGAACCGGAACGGTTGGGCACGACGCAATTGACGCGAATGCCATACTCCGCCAGCTGCACCGCCATGGCGCGGGTCATGTTAATGACGCCCGCTTTGGCCGCCGCGTAAGCGATGCCATCGAAACGGCCGACTAAACCCGATGTCGAACCGAAATTCAAAACTTTGCCGCCGCGCCCCTGGCTCTTCATCTGCATGGCAACATATTTCGTCACCAGATACGGCCCCTTCAAACTCACGGCAATGACCTTATCGAACTCTTCTTCGGTGCTGTCGAAAATATTGGCGTGATCGGTGAGCGCCGCGTTGTTGACGAGAATATCGATGGCGCCAAACTTGGCGACTGCTTCCTTAACCATGCGCTGCACATCCGCCGACTTGGAGACATCACCCAACACCAGCGCAGCTTCGCTGCCCGACTTGTTGATCTCATCGACCACCGCTTGACCGCGTCCTTCGTGCATTTCCGCAACGATAATCTTCGCTCCTTCGGCAGCGAACAGCTTAGCCATCGCCTTGCCGATGTTTCTCCCGGCCCCGGTAATCAATGCCACTTGTCCCTTGAGTTTCATTTTTTAGTCCCTTTCAATTAAACGCAGCTAATTCGCGAGCGGGGCATGGACCCCGCTCTTGACCAAAGGGGATGCTCGCCCCCTTTGGAAACCCTATTTAGTTGTTCCCGCCTCAAGAGGCGGGGTTAACATAGAATATATTCCCGCGCGAATCTTCTCCGCGCAACCGGAGCGAGCCTATCCGACCGGCCGACGGTGTGTCAACTAATTGACAACCCCTGGTGCTTTGGACTATTCGAGCCCGAGGGGGGATAGACAGATGATGACCGATCCGAAATACCTCGACATCGATGGCGTCAAGACCCGCTACTTCGACAGCGGCAGTGGCGAAGTCCTGCTGCTCGTCCACGGCAGCCACATGGGCACTCCAGACGCTTGTGAAAGTGCGCTTGACTGGGAGTTCAATTTCGACGATCTCGCCCAAAACTTTCGTGTCATCGCCATGGACAAACTCGGCCAGGGTTACACCGGCAATCCCAAAACCGATGCTGACTATACGATGGCGGCGACGGTCAAGCACGCCGCCGGTTTGCTGCAAGCGCTGGGGCTAAAGAATGTTCATGTCGTCGGCCACTCGCGCGGCGGCTACGTTGTCGCCCGCTTGACGTTGGACCATCCCGAACTGGTCCGCTCCTGCATCATCGTCGACAGCGGCACCCTCGCGCCTGGCCCGTCGAAGACCGAATACATCATGGTCAATGCGCCCAAGCCGCGCTTGAGCCGCGCAAGCCAACGCTGGTGCATCGAACACTACTCTTTCCGGCCCAACCACATTACCCAAACCTGGCTCGATAGCTGCGAGGATATCGCCAAATCCGCCAAGTATCGGAAACGGTCCGAAAGATGGAAGACGAAGGCTCAAAGCGGCAACAGTTCTTCCCGCACCTGGCAGTGCATAAAGAAGAAACTTTGAATTGGATCATCCAAGGCAAACTCACCCAACCGACGCTGCTCGTCTGGGGTTACAACGATCCCACCGCGTTGCTCAAGCGCGGCCACGCTCTGTTTGAAATCATCGCCGACAGCAATCCCCGTTCGCAGATGCACGTCATCAACGAAGCCGGCCATTTTTGCTACCGCGAGCAGCCGGAAGTTTTTAATCAGATCATTAGCGGCTTCGTCCGCCGAGTGGCGCAGGCAAGGAGTTGAATTTTCGATTGTCGCATTCGCAGCGCCGGCGCCGGCAAACCGCGCCACCGGTTCAGTCGGCTTTTTGCAGCACCGACTCGCGCGGCAATTCGTGCTTGGCGATGATCGGTTGATTGGCACCGTAGCGGCGGGCGAGGATAAGAATATCCTTGTCGAAAAACACCGCCGCCCAATCTGAGTCGAGCATGCGCCGAACTGTGAAATTTTCTGCCGCTGCGGAGTGGCCGCTGGGATTGATAACGATGGTATTGAATCGGTAGGCGCCCAGGCTGCTGCGCCACTTCTCATCGTTCACCAACAGTGAAAAATAATCCTCGGCGAAAAACGTCGCCGGGTAAGCTTCGGGACGATTGTCGACATAAACGCGCTCGCGCGGGTAAAGAGCGTAAATCAAGTAGCCACCAACGTCGAAGCTGTTAAAGATCGGCCCCTGGAAATTTTCCCGCCGCAAAAACTCCAGCGCCGCCAGGTTGTCCTCTTTGAGCCCGATGCCAAAGGCGCCGCGTCCGCCGGCAAAAAAATAGGCCGGATTGATCAGCACAAGCAGCACCGCCACGGCTGCGGCCGCGCTCGATATCCGGATCGGTGCGGTTAGCCAACGCATTGACGGAGCGCGCGCCGCATTACGCAGGTTGATCGCCGTCAGCGGCAGCGCGAAGAAGGCAAACATGGCGAAGTTGCGAATGGTCCACCACGCCAGGGCCGAGAAAAACAACGTCAAGACAAAGTTGCCCAGCGAAACGTTCGAGCGGTCTTTAATGAAGACGTAAAGCCAACTCAAACAGAGCACGCCGAAGATGATCAAGAAATAAGTTAGCGGCAGAAATTGAAAACCTGCCTGGAGAATCGCCGGCACCGAATTATTTTCGATAACCGGGAATCCATACCCCTGAAAGATGAACAGCGGGTAGACCACGCCGTGCAACCCCGCGGGATTGATGCAACTCGCGGCAAAGGTCGCCAACAATACCGCGGCGAGCACTTTCCATGGGTCGCGGCGGGAAGGCGACTCCGGCGCTTTGTAAGCGACAAGGCCGACGAGCGACTCGAAGAGAAAAACTCCGACCGTGAGCATGCCGACGAAAAAATAAATATGCAGGTTGACCCAGACGAGCTGCAAAAGCGGTAGCACCATCAGCCAACGCGCACCGCGACGACCTTGGCGGTAATCCCACAGCAGATTTAGAAACAGCCCGCTCAAAAGATAGCTGAACATCTCCGGTCTAATTTCGTACCGGGTGATAAGTATCGGCATGACGATGATGGTGCATAAGACCCCGAGAGCAAAGCTGCCGTATCGCACTGCTAGTCTGAAAAATATCAATACGGTCGTCGCGCTGACGGCGAGAAAAAACAGCGACAAGCCGGGAAAGCCTGCGACGCCCTCGATAACATAATAAACCACTCCACTGCCCCAGCTATGATTGACGAACGGGTGATCCGCAGCGGTATAGGCGAAAAGATTGGTATTGACTATCAGGCCACTGTGGAAGAAAAGTTCGCCGTTCTTCAGGTAGCGCCCAAGGTCGGTGTCAGTGAGGTTGATCGGGTGCGCTAGAAAAGCGACGTAAAGCGCCAGCAGCGCTGCCGTAAGACAAGCTTGAAAGAGCGCGCTCGGCGGACTGGGCTCAACCGCGACTGCCGCTGAACCGGCTCGCCGCCGCGCGGAACGTTTCTTCGCCATGGCTCGGCCGCTTGGAAGGTTTTACTTGCAGGTCAGGTAGGTCGCTTGGCGCTGCTTTTGCCGGTCAATATTAGATTTTGAGATCATCCGGCGGCGTGGCCGTATAAACGTCGAAGGTGTTGAGAGTGCAGGCAAGCATCGCGTAATAACCCACAGTCGCGGTGAGCTCGACCATACCCTTCTCGCCAAAACGAGCGTAAATCGCCTGAAAGGTCGGCTCGCTCACCCGGTGGGTGTGGATCATCTCGCGCACGAAGCTGACGATCTGTGCGTCTTCCGAGGAGAAACTCTCCGCGCCCTTTTTCGCATGGACCAAGCGAATCGTTTCCGTCGGGATGCCGGCCTTCTGGGCGTGATTCACGTGGGCCGCCCACTCATGCTTGCACTCAAGCTCCCGCGCGGCGACCAACGCCGTGAACTCAAGAACTTTGTGATCCAAGGTCGACTCAAAGCGCACGTAACTGCCCAGGTGCATCGTCCGTTGCGCCATCGCCGGGCTGTGTAGCAGTGCTAACCACGGCCCGCCCACCACGCCGCGGCTCTGCGCGATGGCGTCAAATACTTTCTGCCCTTCCTGTGCTAACTCTTCTTTCTTAGTAATCGTTGCGATGCGCGCCATTGTTTCTCCTATCTGATTTACAAAAGTTTCTCTTTCAGCCAATTTGTCATGATGCCGACGACTTCATCGTTCGACTCGCCCTTCTTTCGGCCCATGTGGCCGGCGCCGGCGATGATGCGCAGATCCTTTGGGCTACCGTGCTCGGCGAGTAAGTACAGATCGCTGATCGGATGCTGATCATCTTCCTTGCCGTTGATGCACAACAACGGCGCGCAGGGCTGGTCGATCAAGCCCTGCGTGACAAGCGAAAGCGTCGGCGCGATCTTGAGCACTTCTTCCAAAGTCTTCACACCGAATATATAAGAGCGCGCGTCCAAGAGACTCGCCGGTCCCATCAAGTATTGCGAAGCCGTCAAGGTCAGCGCCGGGCGGAGCCACTCTTCTTGAAAAGTCCGGTGCACGCCGGCGCCCCAGTTGACCGCGCCGCACAGCCGCTTCGGCTCGGTGTGGGCGAGCTTCGCCGCCCAGTAGCCGCCAAAGCTGCCGCCCATGCAGGCGATCCGCTTGCCATCGATGTCGCCGCGCGTTGCTAAATAATCCATCGCTGCGGAAAAAGTTCGCTCGGCGCGCGGTTCCTGACCCAAGCAAGGGTTCTCGCCCGCGCCCGGCATGTCGATGGTGAAGCAAGCGATGCCCGTGTTGAGCAGCACATCGTTGTTCGTCCGCCGGTCTTCCTTCCAGCCGTCGACGCCACCCCAGTGCATCACCACCGGCGGGCGATTCACGCCTCTGGGCACTTGCAGATAGCCGACGACTTTCTTACCCTCGAAGGGGATCTCGCAGCGCTCCAGCGGCGGCTCCATGGTCGCCCCGGCTTTGATGAAAGTTCTGAGCGCGCCTTCGTAGCATCGCTTTTTTTCCGGACTGCTCGGCACCGGATAACGGCCGATGCGGTAATATTCGTAGGCCAAGTAATAAGTTTCGCCGGCTTCTTTCGACTTGCCCTGCTTTTCCTGCTCCTGGGCCGCCGCCTCGTTTTTCGCGCCAAAATTGCCCCATTCGCGGCCCCACAATTCAGCATCGAGGCTGGTCAAATTTCTCACCACCTGCTCAACGTCGGCTTGCTTCACCCGCTCGAACGGGTTGATCCGTCCGGCGCGGTGCAAGATATCGCTTTTGATTTCTTCGAGAGTTTTTTCCGCCATGTCTTTGCACCTCTGACTTCTGCGTTCTTAGATGTTGGCTAGTCGAGAATTTCTGCGCGGGACATTTTCACCACCGAGACACAGAGTTCGCAGAAGATGAGTTCGAGACAAATTCCAATTCTAAACTCTCTGCGCCCCCCTGCGTCTCTGCGGCGAATACTTATTCACAGGAAACCCGTAATAACCCAAGAACGTATCTGACCGAGCTTGGACGGACTTAACAGAAAGAGTCGGACTAGCGCAAGCCCCGCAAGCGCGGATCGAGCACTTCGCGTAACCCCTCGCCGACGAGATAATAGGCCAGCACCGTAATGAAGATCGCGAAACCGGGAAATACTGCGAGCCACCAGGCAAACGTCGTGCTGCTGGCTTCGTGTAAGATCGAACCCCAAGTCACCAGCTCAGCCGGCACGCCGATGCCGAGAAAGCTTAAGCTCGATTCGACGAGAATCGCGCCGGCAATGCCGAGCACGACGGAAACGATCACCGGCGCGAGCGCGTTGGGCAGGATATGCTTGAACATCACCTTGCGGTTCGACACGCCGAGGGCGATCGCTGAAGTTACGTAGTCCAGATTGCGAATTTTCAGAAACTCGTTGCGCGTAAACCGAGCGATGCCCACCCAACTGGTAAGGCCGATAATCCCCATGGTTAAAAAAATGCTCGGCGGCAACAACGCCGCGATCGTGATCAGAAGAAAAAATGTCGGGATCGACAGCATGACTTCGAACAAGCGCGAGACAACCATATCGACCCACGAGCCAAAATATCCAGCGATGGCGCCAAGAACGACACCGATCATGACTGCGATGCCGACAGCGACAAAGCCGATGGACAGAGAAATCCGCGAACCGTGAATCATGCCCGCCACGATATCACGGCCTAACTTGTCCGTACCGAACCAATGCTTTGCTGAGGGAGGCTCAAGCGGTTCAAGCAGATTGATATTGCTGGGCCGATACGCAATCGGTGGAAAAACCGACTTGGCGCCCTCGAGTTTTTTGAACTCGGCATTAAGCAGCTCCGCCGGCCAGCGCCCCAACTTGACGTCCACGATATAGCTTCGAATAATCGGAAAGTAAGTCTTGCCGCGATACTCCAGGTAGTATGGCTTGTCGTTGGCGAGAAAATCGGCAAACAGAGCCATGAACGCCAGCAAACAGACGACGTAGAAACCCGCCAGTGCGATGGGATTGCGCTTGAATCGTTTCCAAACATCGGACCACAACCCTTCGGCGGCTTCCCCGTTGGCGGATGCCCTCGCATTATCCATCGAGGGTAGCGCGGCAGTGTTCGATGGCATGGCACTCATTGTTGTCGTCGACCGAATGCGATTCTCGGGTCCACCGCCGCTAAAAGGATATCAGAAATCAAAATGCCAATGAGGGTAAGAACGGCACTAACCGTAAACAATGCCAGCACGGTCGGATAATCGCGCGCCAAGACCGATTCGAAACCAAGCTGCCCCAAACCGGGGATGGAAAATATCGTTTCAATTATAACGCTGCCGCCGATGACCCCAGGAAGGATTGACGCCAAGATCGTCACCTGCGGGATTAACGAGTTACGCAGCACATGTTTCATGATGACAATTTTTTCAGACAAGCCTTTGGCTCTGGCGACTTGAACGTAATCCTGACCGAGCACCTCGAGCATGCTCGCCCGCATGTAGCGCGACATGCCGGCGAAGCCGTCGTAGGACAGCAACACCACTGGCAGAAAGAGATGCCAAGCGTGGTCTCTCATCTTTTTCAATAACGGCCAATCTTCGGAAAAATCGAGCGACTCCAACCCGCCCGGCGGAAACAAATAATAAAAATCGCCCCCGCAAATAAACACGATCGCCATCGTCGCCGCCCAAACCAGCGGTACGGCGAATAGGACAAATGCCGCCAGTGTCGTGATCTGGTCGCCAACCGAGTTCGGATGGGTTGCCGAGTAAATTCCCAATGGGATAGCGACCAAGTAAACCACGAATATGGACCACAGATTCAACTTGACGGTTACGGGAAGTCTTTCAAGAATCTTGTTCCACACTGATTGGTTGTCCTTGAACGAATCACCGAAGCTAAGGGTGAAAAGGTTTTTAAGCCAGACAAAATATTGGGTATGCAGCGGTTTATCGAGTCCATACTGAGCCCGCCATTGGGCTACCGCCTCGTCCACGGAGCCGCGCTTTTCGACGGAAATACCACCGCCGGCCGCTGCGCCTAACCCACCCGCGGCGCGCAGTTCTGCCGGATCGCCGGGCGCTAGCCGCATGATTAGAAAACCGATCAATGTGATGCCGAGAAACGTCGGAATCATCAGCAACGTTCGTTGAATTAGGTAAGCGCCCATGTTTGGCTAATTAGCGGTTACAGTCGTGACGTATTTTTGTCTTGCCGCGGGAACCCACCAGTCAATGGGGCGAAGCCCGTCGGGAAAAACCTCAACACCCTGGAAACGACGCTGCACCGCGGAAACTCGTTTGGCGATGTAGAGAAACGTGTAGGGCTGTTCATCGCTTAAAATTTGCTGAAATTCCTTGTACATTGCAATCCTTTTCTGCGCATCGAACTCGCGCCGGTACGCGTCCAATAGCTCGTCCACACGAGCGTTCTTGTAACTGATGGCGTTAGAGCCCTTGTTGGCTGCTTGAGACGAGTGCCATACCTGGTACGCATCGGGCTCGGTCGTCGACATCTGCCAGCCCAGCACAACGGCATCAAATTGATGATTCTTGACGTCATTGAGAAATATGGTCCAGTCCAGCTCTCGAACGCTCGCGGCGATGCCGTGTTTCTTTAACTCGTCCAAGAGTACCAACGCGACGCTTTTGCGCACCGCGTTGCCCGAGTTGAGCTTGATCTCGAAGCGTAGGGGAGTTTTTTTACCGTCAATGACTTTGTCGAGCACGCCGTCTCCATCGCTATCGCGCCATCCCGCTTGATTGAGCAACTCGAGGGCTTTCTTTGGGTCGAAGGGATGACTGGGCAATGATTTGTCGTATTCCGGTCGGAATAAATAAATATGACTGTCCACGACTTCACCCAGGCCGAACAGCACCGATTTCACGATCTGCTTGCGGTCCGTAAGATAGGTCATCGCTTGCCGGACTCGTTTGTCGCGGAAAATCGGATGTTCATTGTTCCAGCCGATATAGCTATAAGTGGGCGCGTAGTATTCGAATTTTTGAAACTCACGATTGAATCTCTGGCTATTGCTGCCGCGCACATGTTGGACCGGCTGCAAGACTTCCATGAAGTCGAGACTGCCGCTTTTTAGGCGCACGAGAGCAGCGTCGAAATTGTTAATGACGCGAAACTTCAATAGATCGATATAAGGCTGATCGATTCCCGCCTTGCCATAACCCCAATACTCTGAGTTCCGTGCCAACTCGAGTTCTCGTCCGGTTTTCCAAAGATTGAATTTGTACGGGCCGGTTCCCATCGGTTTGCGGCTATAGTTCTTGTTGAATTGGTCGCCAAAGGCTTTTACTTCGGCGGTCAATTTCTTGGGATCCTGAGTCAAGTCTTGCACCGAAATTCGCGCCAAGAGATTGTCCGGGTCGTAGTAGTGACGCGGCAACACCGAAATACCGCCGAGTACACTTTCGTTTAGGAAGTAGGGCTCCTTCGTCACGAAACGGATCGTGTAGGGATTGACCAGCTGGGCGTCGATCAGCGAATTAAAATACACGCGAAGAAAAGGCGCGTTGACGAAAGGGCACTTGATCGCTTTCACGCTGAAAAGCACATCTTCGCCGGTCACTGGCCGGCCATCTTGAAAGCGCGCATCTTGGCGAATTTTGAAAGTGTAGGTCAGTTTGTCTTGGGAGATATCGGGGCGCGCTTCGGCGATCAGTGGCTTGAATTCCAATGTTCGCGGGTTGCGGGTCAGCAGACTCTCAAAAATAAATCCTAGCACTTCGCTAGACGCCGAATCATTGCTGGTCAGCGGATTCAGTTGTTCAGGATCACTCAAACTGTGAATGATGAGCCAGTCCCCCGTCACCGGCTTGCCCGCTTCTTCCGGGCTCACCGCGGGTTTGACATCGGCGACCTTGACCTCGGTCTTGTCACCGCAGCCGATGGCAAGAAGCAACGGAAGAATCAGACGCCAACTTTTCGCAAACATCGCTCAGCTCCCGATCAGTTCGATGGGGATCTCTTGCACGTGGGGTGGTTTTTGCTGCGAAAAGGACTCCGCGGGTATGTTCGCGTTCAATTCCGGCTCTTGGAAACGGATTTCCAGCTTTTTGCCTTGGAGCGGCGCCTCGACGTTGATCTTCGAGGGGAACAACCCGGCCGCCGTCGTGATGTAGTCGGAGAACTGCGCGGTCAGCTCCACCGCGCCGCTGCCGTTGAAGCGCTGCCACTGGGTCGGCACCGCTAGCTGTGAGTCGAACGCCACCGCGTCTTTCAAGCGGCCGTTGGGCGAGAACATCAGCGAGTTGCCCTCCTGCCGCCATGGCGTGTCGGCGGCGTCTACCGGCGGCAAGCCCGCAAGCAGCATGGTGATTTCATCGAGCTCCAGTGGGATTTGCGTGTAGCGCAGCAGGTTCGCCTTGGAGCTTGGGCCACGCACGAAGACGCCGTCGCGCGGATGATAACCGATGATTTCCTTGTCATTGGCGGTGACGATGAGAATCGCGCCCAACATTGTCAATGTTTCTAAGCGCAAGCGGTTGGGCCGTTCGATCAACACCGCTTCATCAAAGCCATGCTTGCCTTCGGGACCGGCGTAGCTGATCCGCGCTAGAGAGCGCAGCGTGCGAAACTGCGCGCGACGTTGAGTAATCGATTCGATCAGTTGAGCGGACTCCCACTGCGGCGCCGGCAGCTGTGGCACCGTCGGCGCCGTGACGGTGGCGCAACCCGAAAACGCGACGGCGAAAACAAAAACCAGGAGGAACGGCAAACCAAATGAGGGGACAGACTGGCTTGGCGACTGGGCAATCAAATTTTCTTCTCCAAGCGCTGAATCTTGTCGCGGATGCGCTTGATCTGATCGCCCTCCTTGGAACGCTTGAGCGCTTCGCGATAACGCGTCAGGGCGCGCTCGGATCGGCCCGCCTTCTCATAGGCGTCGGCGAGATGCTCGATGATCGTCGGATCGACCGCGGTGATCTCGACGGCTTTTTCCAACTGTTCGATGGCCCGCGGATAATCGCCGCGCTGGTAATAAAGCCATCCCAGGCTGTCGATGTAGAACCCGTCGCCGGGGGATAGCTTCAGCGCGCGCACGATCAAATCCTCGGCTTCGTCGAGCTGTACGCCCATCTCGGCCCAGGTGTAGCCCAGGTAATTGAGCGCCGCGTGATTTTTCGGATTGAGTTCTATGGCTTTTTTCATCGAGGCGATCGATCTCTCTTTGTTCTTGTTCTCGTCATGCAGCGCGCCCAACTGAAAATGCGCCTCATCGCTCTTCGGATCGAGCACCACCACTCGCTCCATCGCTTGGATCGCCCGCGGATAATCCTTCAACTTGCGGTAAAGCGAGCTGACAAAGGCATGAATCTCTTTTCGGTCATTGCGCTTTTTGAGCGCCGGCTGCAGGATATCAATGGCTTTTTGCGTCTGTTCGCCGCGGTCGTAAAGGTAAGCAGCTTGGATACGGGCGTCGACGTAGAGATGACTCTTCTCGGGCACCCGCTCGAAGGATTGCAACGCCTTGTCGACCGCTTTGAGCTCGACATAGGTTGCACCGAGATAGTAGTGGGCGCGGTCATTATCCGGATCGCCGGCGAGAACCAGGTTGAATTCGGTGGCGGCCCTTTCGAAGTCGCCCTTCTCGAAGGAGATCAAGCCGATTTTGATTCGGGTTTCGCGCGGATCGGCCTCGGCGCCTTCGAGGGTCTCGAACTGGCGCAACGCCTCATCAAGCTTGTTCTGGCCGACATAGAGCTCGCCCAGGCGCCGGCGCGCCCAGACATTCTGCGCGTTGACCTGCAACAACCGCTGATAAGTCTGAATCGCCTCTTCCGTCTTGCCCGCCAGCTCGTACACCAAGGCCAAATCCATCAAGACCGCTTCCGACTTGGGGTTTAGTTCCAGCGCCTTACGATAACTCTGCTCGGCGGCGAGATAGAGCTTGCTCTTGGCGCGCACGCGGCCCAGGTAGTAGTGACCGAGGACCGAGTCGGGGTCGAGCTTTAACAGCTCATCCAGCTTTTGGGTCGCCTGCGCCAGATCATCGGTTTGCAAGTACAGGGCGCCTAGATACAACAGCGCCTCCTGATTTTTCGGATCGAGCTTGAGCACTTCGTTGTACTCGCTGAGCCCCCTTTGGTTCTCGCCCAAAGAGGAATAGAGACCGGCCAAAAGCAGGTGATGTTCGAGCCTCTGGGGATCGAGTCTGGCGGCCGCTTCAGCCGCCACCAGGGCTCCCTTGAGATCCCCCTTGCGCAGATAAAGCGTCGCCAAACGGAATCGCAGGAAGGCATCGTCGGGATTTATCTTAGAAGCGGCCTCAAACTCCTTCAGTGCCGCTTCGAAGTCGCCCTCGCCAAGCAGAATTTGGCCTTTGAGAAAGTGATTGACGGCAAAAGCATCCGACGGAATCTCAGTCTTGGGCTCGTTTCGAAACGGTGCCTCGGGAGACCAGGAAAGACCGTCAGGCGGGGGTTGGAGATCAGGGGAAGTGGTAGCGCAGCCGGACAGAATCGCGAGTAAGAAGCATGCCCGAAAAATGCGTATAACCATTCTCGATGCTTTAACATGCTCGTCCGAGGGGGTCAATGTAGCGTCGTTGAACTTCATTCGGCCGCGCAACTATGATAATTTTTGCGGCGCGGCACAGAGTCGGCGGACAGTAAAGCGCTAGAAACTTTCACCACGAATTCATGGTTCGACGGGGGCTCACCACAGGCTCCGGACACGAAGGGTTCGGATAAGTTAGATTTAGAGCTTCGTGCTCTTCGTGATCTTCGTGGCAAAAAATATAGTGTAGCCATCACGCGAGAGCACACTAAGGCAAGCTGAAATCGATCCATCGGAACGCAGACATGGCTATGGCAAAAACATCAAAAGACAGGGCGGCGAATGAAATTCTCGAACTGCGCCAACAGCTCGACCAGCACAACTATCAATATTACGTGCTTGACGACCCGCTGGTGAGCGACGCCGAGTATGACCGGCTGTTTCGCCGGCTTGTCGAATTGGAACAGGAACACCCGGAACTCGCCGCTCCGGACTCGCCAACGCAAAAGGTCGGCGCGCCGCCCTTGGATAAATTCACCACGGTGCAGCACACCCTGCCAATGTTGTCGCTCAACAACGCCATGGCCCAAGAAGAGCTGCAGGAATTTGCAGAGCGCATCCATCGCTTTCTCAAGCTGAGCAATGGGATTGAATACGCCGTCGAGCCGAAGATCGATGGTCTCGCCGTCGAGCTCGTGTACCTTGATGGCAAGTTCACCGTCGGCTCGACCCGCGGCGATGGCATCAATGGCGAAGACATCTCACTCAATCTCAAAACCATTCGCTCGATACCGCTCGTCCTACGCCCGGGCGCAAGGCCGGCGCCGCAACGTCTCGAAGTACGCGGCGAAGTATTTCTTTCCCGCGCGGCGTTTCAAAAACTCAACCGCGAACGCGAAGAGGCGGGCGAATCGCCATTCGCCAACCCGCGCAATGCCGCCGCCGGCTCGCTCAAGCAACTCGACTCCCGGATCACTGCCAAACGGCCTCTCGACATCTATTGCTACGGCTTTGGCAGCGTCGAAGGCGCGAGCTTCGCGAGCCACTCTGAGTTCCGCGACGCACTTAAGGATTGGGGGCTAAAACCGATGCCCCGCGGCCGGGTCTGCCACGGCGTAGATGAAATCCTGGCTTATCGCGACCAGATGGAAGCCGAGCGCGATCGGTTGCCCTTCGAGATCGACGGTTTGGTGGTCAAGGTCAACAGCACGGGCTTGCAGCGCCGGCTCGGTGAGATCGCCCGCTCGCCGCGCTGGGCGATCGCCTATAAATTCAAACCGCGCCAAGCCGAGACGCGCATCCTTGATATTCAGCCGCAGGTCGGCCGCACCGGCACGCTCACCCCGGTCGCTAGCCTCGAAGCGGTGCCCATCGGCGGCGTCATCGTCAGGAGCGCGTCGCTGCACAACATGGATGAGATCGCCCGCAAGGATATCCGCATTGGCGACACCGTGGTCGTCGAGCGTGCCGGCGATGTGATTCCTTACGTTGTCAAAGTTCTGGAAGAGAAGCGTAACGGCGCCGAGAAGACTTTCGTCATGCCGGAACGATGTCCGGTGTGCGGCGCGGCGATCTACCGTGAAGAGGGCGAAGCGGCCTACCGCTGCATTGGTATCTCCTGTCCGGCTAAGCTCAAAGAAAGTTTAAAATTCTTCGGATCGCGCGGCGCCATGGACGTTGAAGGACTTGGTGAAAAACTCATCGATCAGCTAGTCGATCGCGGCCTGGTGCGCGATGTCGCCGATCTTTACAGTTTGACCAAAGACCAACTCGCGGATTTGGATAGAATGGCGGAGAAATCAGCGCAAAACTTGCTCGACGCTCTGGAGCGCAGCAAGAACTCGACGCTGACGCGCTGCCTGACTGCGCTCGGCATTCGTCATGTCGGCGAAGCCACCGCGAAACTGTTGACCGAACACTTCGGCGGACTTGAAAGAATCGAACAAGCTACGGAAGAAGAACTCGTCGAAGTCCGCGAGATCGGTCCGGAGGTGGCCAAGAGCATTGCGCGCTTCTTTGCCCAGGGCGAGAATCGCGAAGTGGTTCGGAAACTGCTGCGCGCCGGCGTGCGCTTTAAAGTTGAAGAGAAGAAAGTTGGCAGCCTGACCGGCGCAATAATCGTTTTAACCGGCGCTCTAGAAAGCATGTCGCGCCCGGAAGCCCAAAAACGCATCGAAGCCCTGGGCGGACGGGTGGCATCGAGTGTCAGCCGCAATACCGCCTACGTCGTCGCAGGCGCAGAGCCTGGCTCCAAGCTCAAGAAAGCTCAAGAACTCGGAGTCCGCATCCTTACGGAAACCGAACTGTTGGAGTTGCTCGGCGCGAGTTAGTAGCGATCGCGCCGCGGCGGCCGGTCACCACCAAAACCACTCCGCCCCCCCGGTCGCGGTTCCCGCGGCGCTTGTGGCCGAGCTTCGCTGACCACGATATTGCGGCCCTCGAAGTCGGTGCCGTTCAGCGCCTGGGTTGCCTTCGCAGCTTCCTGATCGGAGCTCATCTCGACAAAGCCGAAGCCTTTGGACCGGCCGCTGAATTTGTCGGTGATGATGCGCGCGCTGACCACGGCGCCATACTGGGCGAATTGTTGCTGCAAACGATCTTCCGTCACGTTGTAGGAAAGGTTCCCAACGTATAATTTTGCTCCCATCCTGGCCCTCCTTGTTGAATAAACGCGTGCTTCGACTCCGGGATCGACGTAGCCAAAGGGCAGGGCCTCAAACGGAACTCACGAACGGGAACCTCACGGCGCGCTCTTCGGTAACCGGACCCGTCAAAAACGGCGTCAGCCTACAAAAGTCAAAGGTCGCTTGTCAAATCAATTTGCCGACGGTTTTCTCGCTTGCGGCGGCCGCAGGCATAGGCTAGAAAAAATCGTTGTTGCGTGGTTGCTGTGAAGAAGAATTCAACACAGAGGCACAGAGTTCGGAGAATTTCTTAACCAAAAAATTCTTTACTCCGCGCCCGGTGCCTGAGCGACGTCGAAGGGCGCCTCAGCGGTTCAATCCCGAGCGCTGCTCCACAAAAATGCCTGAAGACCTGAAATCGTGAAAGAACGGAGATGATCACCGTGGTTAAAAAATCTCGTGTGCGGCTAAAAATCGCCGGCCGGGTCCAGGGGGTTTACTATCGCGCTTCGACGGTACAACTGGCACAATGCCTGGGTCTGACCGGCTGGGTGATGAACTGTCCCGATGGCTCGGTGGAAGCCGTCGCCGAAGGCTCCAGGCAAAAACTCGAAGAGCTGATCGCTTGGTGCCACCAAGGTCCCGACGGCGCGCGCGTCGCTCAAGTTTCCGTTGAATGGCAAGTCGCGCAAGATGCGTTTCGAGAATTTTCGATTAAGAGGTAAGACAGTGGGCACGGCCCCTGTTTATGTAGATAGACGGCGGACGGGAGGAAGTATTTCCTCCCGCCAGTGGCGCGCGTCTTGGAGTTTGACCATCGATTTATTCGCCTGGTTTCTCCGGCTTCGGCTCCGGCTCGGGCTCCGGCTGGGGCTGCGGTTTCGGTTCCGGAGTCGGCTCCGGAGCGGGCGTTTCTTGCGCAATACTCAGCGGCGCGGACAAATTGATTATCGAGCTGATCATGTTCAGGCCCAAAACGACTGCCATGGCGATGACAATTTTCTTCATGCTGATTTCACCTCCTCCCACTGTTGATTTTCTCTCCTTCATTCGAGCTTTCGATAAGCGTCGTACTCAGCAAGGGCGATGCCAACGTCGGTAAGGCCAGGCAACGGCGCAACAGGCATGAATCCTAAATGCATTTTTTTCGTCGAGAAAAATTTTACTTTTTAACGGTGTTGCAAATTACCGCAGTCAAAATCCACTCAGCGCCGTCCTAGTCGTCATAAGCCACCGATTTGCCATTGGAAATCTGCTCTCTGGTAAATCCCTACATGGTTGCGGTAAGTTGCAACGCATGGCGAACCGCTGTCCGTCCTAAACCTGGCGAATTCGGTGACGAGTGCAAAAATTATTGGCCAACAGCGCATGGAGAGCTTCGGACTGAAAATTGCTCCCCTATTCATTAGTCGAAGATGAATCTCGGAACAAAAATCATCGTTCTCTTGGTTCTCACTGTAACGGCGACGATGACGGTCCATGGTTATCTGAGCATCCAGCAAGACCAGGAAAATATCATGCGAGGCATGCGCCTGGGCATGCGTAGTTTGGCTCAGGCGGTGCGCTCCGCCCTAGTCGATCTCTACGCTGACGGTCAAAATATTGGCGCGACACGAGAATTCGCAAAAGCGGTGGCACCGCGCGGCAATATTCACGGATTGATTGTCTACGATCTCAATGCACGTCCCGTGGTAGTCTCGTCGTCGCTCAATTATCCTGACGACTTTCCCGAACTCAATCCCGGGCCCATCCTGAAATTGGATCCCCGTCTGGTGTTGCGCTCGCAAAAAGAAACAGAGGGCTACATTCGAGAGCGATCCGCTCTGATCTATTATCGCATCGAGCCTGTTTTTACCTCGGAAAATAAAATGGTCGGCGCGTTTGTTCTGGCGCGCCATGGAACCGGGCTCTTTTCGGCGATTGTCGAAAGACGCAATCGAATTGTGATGACCACTTGCGCGATGGTACTGTTACTGTCGATCCTGGTGTGGATCATCGTTCAGCGCAGCGTTGCGCTGCCGATCAACCGACTGATTGAAAAAATCCGACAAGTGGGCCGCGGCAACTGGAAGCAGCGCATCGACACCGCAGGCAGGGATGAAATCGCTGCCCTCGCAAGGGAATTCAATTTGATGTCCGATGAGCTGGAGAAAGCTTATTCCCATCTCATCGAGGAGCAGAGTGAGAAGCTGAAATTGGAGCAGGACCTTCGCCGCACGGAACGTCTCGCGTCGGTCGGACAGCTTGCCGCGGGACTGGCGCACGAGATCGGCACGCCACTCAATATCATCGCGGGCCGTGCCGAGCATCTTCTGCGCCGGGCGCGGAGTGCCGAAGAAATGCGCGACAACCTGGCCGTTATCTCCTCGCAGAGCGAGCGCATCGCCGGCATCGTCCGCCAGTTACTCAATTTCTCACGACGTCGGGAAGCGCTGTTTCGGTCCGTTGACATTGCCGCGTTACTTGCGAGGGTCAATAACTTCTTCGAGCTTCAATTGAAGCAGCGAGGGATTCACAGCGAAATGTCTTGTCCGGTATCTTTACCACCCATCAACGCCGACGCAGAGCTACTTCAACAAGTCTTCATGAACCTTTATACCAACGCGCTTCACGCCTTGAACCCTGGCGGGTTGATCAAGATCCGGGTTGAGTCGCTCGAGAATGGCGCCGCCGTTTTGTCCAACGGTGCAAATCAGGGATTGCGAATCCGCTTCGAAGATAATGGCGCCGGAATCGCACCGGAGATCCTCGGTCGCATCTTTGACCCATTTTTCACCACCAAGGATATTGGTGAGGGGAGCGGCCTAGGCCTTTCCGTGGCCTTTGGTATCATCAAAGACCATGGGGGAGAGATCAGGGTCGAAAGTGAACTAGGCAAGTACTCTCGCTTCATCATCGACTTGCCATATACGGCTGCGCAACCGAAGCCCGAGTCGCAACGAATTGCATCATGAACTCGGCTGTCAGAAAACCCTCCGCTTTGTCCCGGCGAATACTGATTGTCGAAGACGACCAGGAAATGTCCCGGTTTCTCACTGAACTGCTGACGGAAGAAGGCTATGAGGCCGCAATCGCAAACGACGGGCCTTCAGCTTTGGAGTCTTATCCACGAGGGGATTTCGATCTCGTCATCACCGACCTGATGATGCCTGGCATGAAGGGGACGGAGCTGATCCGGCGCCTTAAAGACATCGATTCCAATACGTTGATACTGGTCATCACCGCCTTCGGCTCCATCGATAGCGCCGTTGAAGCGATCCACGCGGGCGCATTTCATTACCTCACCAAACCGTTCCGGTCCGACGAGTTGCTGATCCACGTCCAACGAATCTTAGAGCAGCGCCAATTGCGTCAGGAAATCGATCGACTGCGCACCGAAGTGCAACGTCGGTACCGATTTAAGGACATCATCGGCCGCAGTCACAAAATGCAAAAGCTCTTCGACACCATCGCTCATGTGAGCGATGTGGCGGCCAACGTGCTCATTCTCGGCGAGAGCGGCACGGGCAAGGAAATGATCGCGCGCGCGCTCCATGCGCACAGCTCACGCGCGACCGGCCCATGGGTCGCTGTCAATTGCGCCGCCATTCCCGAAACGCTTCTCGAAAGCGAGCTGTTCGGCTACGTTCGCGGTGCGTTCACCGACGCCAGGAAAGATCGTCCGGGCCTGTTCCACGAGGCCAACGGCGGCACATTGTTCCTCGACGAAATCGGTGAAATCCCAGTGACGCTCCAAGCCAAACTCCTGCGCGCAATCGAAGACCGGGAAATCAGACCGCTCGGCAGCAACAAAAGCGAGAAAGTCGATGTCAGGCTGGTGTCGGCAAGCAATCGAGACCTGGAACAATGTGTTGAGGAAGGGCGCTTTCGCCGGGATCTCTATTACCGTTTAAACGTCATTCGCCTCGACCTGCCGGCGCTGCGCGAACGCGCCGACGACATTCCACTGTTAGTGAATTATTTTATTGAGAAGTTTGCCAGCCAAGCCCAACATCGGATCACCGGCATCGACAATGACGCGCTCGCCCTGCTGGTCAACTACCGTTGGCCCGGTAATGTGCGCGAGCTGGAGCATACGATCGAACGCATGGTCTTACTCGGAAAGCATTCGACGATCGCGGTCGATGATTTGCCGCCGCAGCTGCTTGCTAACAATCAATCCAAGCTGCCGCTAGCCGAAGCCGTAGCGCGCGGCTATACCCTGGCGAATCTCGAACGGGAATATATCGAGCAGGTGCTGGAAAACGTTAACGGCAACAAGAGCGAGGCGGCCAAAGTTCTGAGCGTCGACCGAACCACGCTTTACCGCAAATTGGAAGAATACAAGCTTAAGGCATAGCCTTCTTGTCAAGCTCGAGGGCCAGGCGATAAATCGCTTTCTTCGAGTAGCCGAACTGTTCGCCGAGAACCTCGGCAATTTCCTTGACACGCATTCCTTTGTCCTTGAGTCGACGGATCTCAGTTCTCAATTGCTCTTCGGAAACTATCGCTTCACCCGTCGAGCCATGCACGACCAGCGTGATCTCACCTTTCACCTCTCGGTCGGCAAGCTGCGTAACAACGTCGGACACAGTGCCGCGCAAGAACTCTTCATGAACCTTACTCACTTCGCGGGCGAGCACCAGCGCACGATCGCCGAATAGCTGGCGCAGGTCGTTCAGCGTCTCAAGCAGCCGGTGCGGCGCTTCATAAAAAACCAGCGTGGCGGTTTGCTCCCGCAGCGCTTGCAGCTTGGTCCTTCGTTCCGATTTCTTGGCCGGCAAAAAGCCTTCAAAAAGAAACCGGTCCGTCGGCAAGCCACTGGCGCTCAAGACCGTTGCCAGCGCCGCCGCCCCCGGTAGCGGTATGATCGGAACATCGGCGGCGATGGCGGCGACGACCAGGCGAAATCCCGGATCGGCGATCGCCGGTGTACCGGCGTCCGAGACCAGGGCGATGTTCGCGCCATTTTTGATCCGGTCGACCAGCGTCTGGGCCTTTTCTCGCTCGTTGTGCTCGTGATAGCTGGTCAGCGGTGTCTTAATTCCGTAGTGGTTGAGCAGATGCTGCGTATGGCGGGTATCCTCGGCGGCGATTAAATCGACTTCCTTGAGCACCCGCAACGCGCGCAGCGTAATGTCTTCCAGATTGCCGATGGGCGTGGGCACGATGTAGAGGGCCCCGGCCACTTAATGCACCCCACTCCATAGGAGGATTGAGGATAGAGGATCGAGAATCGAGAATCGCTCCCGTTCATCTTGTATCCTCCATTCTCGATCCGCCATCCTCAATCTCCATTTCCTCCAGTCCATGTGATCGGTCAATCCGCTAAAATAATTTGTCACGAAACTAACATAGCGGCGCAGTCGCTTGCAATTTAGCTCACCGCTGCTTATTTTTTAACTGAGCAACACTGTCGCGGCCGCGCGAATAGTCGAACCTTAGTCGAACATGGACGAAAAAGTCGTTATCTTTGGACAGGATTTGTGCCAATACACTTCGGCGGCGCGGGCGGACTTCGCACGCCGGGAAGTTCCCTTCGAATACATCAACGTGCTCGAAGATGATGCCGGCCTTGAGCGCATGCTCATGCTAACCAAGGGCCGCCGCAAGATTCCCGTCATCGTCGAAGCCGGCAAGATAACCGTCGGCTTTGGCGGCTCGTGAGAAGTCTGAAACGCCGGCGGTCGCCGGCCAAACACGAACGCTGAGTAATGCGTTGAACATACTCGGGCCACTACACTCGACCGCAGGTGAAAATTGACCGACTCGATTACCGAACGCATCGCCGCTAAAATTCCCACGACCTTTGGCGCCGGCACAGCCCTCGGCTCGCTGGCCGCGCTGGCCGGCGACGCTTCCAGCCGGCGCTACTACCGCGCCCCTTTGCGCGGCCGAAATTGTCCCCAAAGCATGATTGTCATGGAACTGCCGGCGGGCAGCGCCCTGCCGCTTTCCAGCGAAGAGTTGGCGATTTTTAAAGATGGTCCGAAAGAGTTGCCGTTTCTGAACCTGCACCGATTTCTCACTTCAATCGGCGCCAAGGTGCCAAAGCTCTATGGCGAGTGGGAGCGCGACGGCCTGTTGTTTCTCGAAGACCTCGGCGACACCGCGCTCTGGGACCGCGTGCAAGGCTTAGCCGAGTCCGAGGTGATCGCCTGGTACCGCAAGGCCATCGATGAATTGTTGAATTTGCAACTGCGCGGCACCCAAGCGCGCGACGATGGCTGCATCGCCTTTCAGCAGCGCTTTGACACCAAGTTATACCTTTGGGAGTTCGAACATTTCATCGAATGGGGCTTGGTCAAGCGGCCCAGCGCTAAAGTCGAAGCATCCTCTCTCGAAACGCTGAGAAAAACTTTCAGCGAGATCGCGGCACGGCTCGATCGCCAACCGGCCTATTTGAATCACCGCGACTACCATAGTTGGAATCTGATGATTCACGACGAGACCGTCAGGGTCATCGATTTCCAGGACGCGCTGTTGGCGCCGCCGCAGTATGATCTGGCTTCGCTGCTCAACGATCGCATCACCGACCGCGTGATCAAACCTCAGCTCGAAGCCCAGTTGGTGCACTATTACTTCGAGCGCAAGTGCGAGCTGGAAAAGCGCCAGACGAATTTCGACGAGTTCCAGGACATCTATCGCCTATCGGCGATCCAGCGCGATCTCAAAGTCGTCGGCCGCTTTTACTATCTCGACATCGTCAAGAGCAAGCCGGGATACATGAAGTTCGTGCCGCCGACGGTGCGCCGCCTCCAACGTAACCTCGCCCGAGTGGCGCAAACCCAAGCGATCCTGCCTTTACTGTCAGAGCATTTCGAGGCCATGCTGTGAAAGCGATGGTGCTGGCCGCCGGCCAAGGCACGCGCTTACGGCCGATCACCGACAACAAACCGAAAGCGCTCGTGCCGGTCGCCGGCCGGCCGATGATTGAGTATGCGCTGTTATTGCTGCGGCACTACGGCATCGAGGATATCGTCATTAACCTGCACCACTTCGGCGCCGCCATCGAGAATCACCTAGGCAACGGCAACAAGCTCGGCCTCAGCATCAGTTACTCCCATGAAGCGGAACTGTTGGACACGGGCGGCGGCCTGCTCAAAGCCAAACCCTTTCTCCAAGATGGCGCGTTCATCGTGATCAACACCGATGCGTTGATCGACTTGAACCTGGCCGAGCTGATCGCTTTCCACCAGCAACGAAACGCCGCCGCGACTCTGGTGCTGCGCCCGGATGAACAGGCCGATCGGTACGGCTCTATGGATATTGACGGCGCGGGCAGAATCCAACGCTTTCTCCAAAGCGAGCTTGAACCAAAACCAAAGGGGCCGACCCGCAAACTGATGTTTACCGGCGTGCAAATACTCGAACCTGAAATCTTTAAATACATGGAGGCGGCGGGTGCCGCAGAAAAATTCAGCACAACCAAGCAAACTTATCCGCGGATGCTGGTCGCCGGCGAACCTCTCTATGGCTTTTGTTTCGAAGGATTTTGGCAAGATCTCGGCACGATGGAGCGGATCCAACACGCCGAAGCAAGTCTAGCCCAGGGTCGGGCTAAGCTGCACTACTTATCTTAAATCGAATTGTTAGTTCGCGATGACGAGACCGCAGGCGGCACGATCGCCGGCGTTGCCGGTGGGGTCGGTGGTATAATCATCGACCCCGGCATGGATCACCAGGGCACTGCCGTCGGTGTCGAATACCGATAGTGGCCCGGCACGCAGCGTGAAGCCGTCGGTCATCGCTTCGAAACGGCCCGAGCCGTCTTTCGCGATGAGCATGTTCGGCAGATCGCCGGCATGGGCTCCTTCGGCGCTCTTGTGGCCATGCTTCTTGCCGGCCGGGTTAAAGTGGCCGCCCGCGCTGGTAAATGCCGGGCCGTCGCATTTACCCACCGCATGAACATGAACGGCATGTAATCCAGGCGTCAGCCCTTTCGCTTCGACACGAACCAGAACGCCGCCGGGCCGCTCGCTAAGCATCGCCATGCCGACAACCTTGCCATCCTTGTCTTTCAGTTCCGCGCTTGCCCGCGATCCTGGCGTCGCCATCGAGCAACCGACCATCAAGCTCAGTCCGGCAATCGCTGAAAATATTTTTTCGATCATTCGTAATCCCCCCTGATGTCTTTACTTGGTAAGCATCATGAGCATACCAACAATCACGGCGCAAATGAACCCCGCATCGAGCCAATTTGCTACCCCCAATAGCGTGTGTTAGCGTCCACCGTTGGCGATCATTTATGGCGACTCTGGGCATCTATATACCGACGGTCATGTTCGTTTCCTTGCTCGGCGGCTTCTTGCCGCTGATGCGGGCATTGTCGCAACGGGCCTTGGCGCTCTTGCTCAGTTTCAGCGCGGGAGTGCTCCTCGGCGCGGTATTTTTCCACATGTTGCCGGAGACCGGCCGAGTATTGAACGCGGCCGTCGGTTGGCCGATTTTAACCGGCTTTCTGCTAATCTTCGTCATGGAGCGATTCGTCTTCGTCCATGCGTGCGAAGAACATGCCTGCGACATCCATCAGATGGGTCTGCCGGCTTTCCTCGGCATCTCGCTGCACAGTCTGCTCGACGGCATCGCCCTCGGCGCCGGTCTGATCCTGCCGCAGCTCGGACCGGTGGTTCTGCTCGCCGTGATCATTCACAAAATGCCCGACAGCATGTCGATCTCCTCGATCCTGCTCGCCGCCGGTTGGAACCGGCGCAAAATCAGCTGGCTCAATCTATTGTTCTCGCTGACAACACCGGTCGGCGCCCTGATCGCGTACCTATTTTTCCGCTCGCTATCGCCCGAGAATGTCGCGGTTGCTATCGGTATCTCCGCCGGTACCTTCTTGGCCATCGCCACGGCCGACATCTTGCCGCAGGTTCATCGCATCGAGCAGCGCAATCCGCTGACGCTGGTATTCTTAGCCTTCGGGTTAACGGTCAGCTGGATGGGAACCTGGATTACCCACTAAATGCTACGTTAACCCCGCCTGCGAAGTGGGTTCGTTTAATGAGTCGATCGGCTGATCAGCTCATACTTACCCGCGGCGAAATTTCGCCGCACCGCAAAGGTGTCGGCAAGCACCTTCAAATAATCTGCCAATCGTACATGGCTACGCTCATCGTTGATCCACTGGGCGGGAATGATGCCGATGCGGAAATTGAACGCGCGGGCGAGAGCCAGTACTTCAATATCGAAACCCCAGCGCTCGATGGTGGTTTGGGAGAAAATCCGCTCCGCCGCTTCGGCGCGAAAGGCCTTGAACCCGCACTGCGTGTCCCAGATACCGGGCACCGCGAGTCGCTGCACGATCCGATTGCCAAGCCGGCCAATGGCGCGTTTGTACCACACTTGCGAGACCGCCTGCTCCGCGCCGTCGACATCCAAGCTGTTGCGCGACGCGATCACGACATCGAAGCCCTGGTCGAATAGCGGTTTCATCTTGTCGAAGTGCGCGATGTCAGTGGAGTTGTCAGCGTCGGTAAATAGACGTATGTGCCCACAAGCTTGGAGCATGCCCTCTCTAACCGTGAAACCTTTGCCGCGGTTGACCGAGCGATCGATGATCTTGAGCGCGGGGACTTGCAGCGCCTGGTGCCGCACGATCTCGAGGGTACGGTCTTTGGAGCCGTCAAGGACAACTAAGATTTCCCAGCTCAAGGCGGACCGCGCCAGGTACTCATGCAATCGCGCTAACGTCTTGCCGATCCGCTCCGCTTCGTTATAGGCCGGCACAATTACCGAGAGGTCAATTGCTCCTTGGCTCATTGGAATCCAGACTCGATGCTGCTATCAATCCTTTACTGTCTTAACGCATGCTGCGCGGTGTTTCCACTGCCACACTCATTGCATCCCCATATCGTTCAAGCGTCTTAATGACCGGCCAGGAACTATGCCATTCGCCACGGCCAAGCCACCGCGCAATCGACGCGGAAAACGAACGTCGCGCACCGGCAACGCCGAGACCGCCAAGCGCGGCCAGCGCTCCTTCGCACATAATCCCCTCGCCACTCCGCGCCACATCATCATTGGTGCATGGATCATCTTCGCTGTTCATACCCTCGGCCTGATCCTGCTTTTCCAGCCGGTCAACGGTTTGTTCGACGCCAACGTGCTCATCGATCAAGACTGGGGACTCCACTTTTATCACCTGAGATCGATCGAAACTTTCTGGGCTCAGGATCGCGCCTGGACGGGGTACAATCCACTTTTCATGGCTGGTTATTCGTCCAATACGATCCAAGATTTAAGCATAAAATTCTTTGAGCTTCTCTCAGTAGGCCTATCGACTTTGGCCCTGTCAACGGTTCAGTGGTTCAAGCTCACGGCGTTTCTCGGCATGGCCAGTGTGCCGTGGCTCATGTATTTCGCCGCGCGGAATTTTTTCTGCGACGACGACTCGAAAAGCCTGATCGCACTATCGGCAGCATTATTGGGCACAATTTACTGGTGGAACTCGCTGCCGCGGGAGATGTTTTTTTACGGCATGATCGGCTTTCCCGTGGCCGCCTATTTGAGCATCTGGGGCTGCTCGCTTTTCTACCGCATCGCCAATAACTCCAGCGGCTTCACTTCCGCGCATTTGGGTTGTCTCATCTTCTCACTGGTCATCCTGCCGTTGCATGTGCAAGCGATCTTGATCGTGTTGCCGCCGTTGCTCGTGCTCCTGGTGGTCGAACCGAAGTTTTTTCGGCGCAATCTCATTGTTTTCGTCCTCGGCGCCGGAGCATTGTCGTTATTGGCCAATTCGTTCTGGCTCATCCCGGCCATCGCGCACCGCGGCGACGATGTTTCACAAGCCATCGTCGAGCAGTTGCCACTGTTCGCCAGCTCCGACTTTTTTGCATTTCTAATCGACTATCTCGGCGCCAAGGGTCACTGGACGTTTCGCCCGACCTTTCTTGAAAAAGGACTGCGCCTTGCGCTGTTGATTCTCGGAACTCTCGGAACGCTGAAACTGATTCGTAGCGACCATCGTCCGCTCGGCACCATGCTCGCCACTGGCCTAATAGGATTGTTCCTGCTCAGCTACTTTGGCGCGTTCATCCCGGCGGTCAAAGCCTGGCAACCGCTCCGCTTCAAAATTCCTTACGATCTGTTTCTCGTCGTCGCCGCCGCTTATGCAATCAGTCGCCAACTCCAAAGCGGTGACGTAACAAAGCCATGGCTAATTCCGTTGCTCCTTGGCGGCGCCGCGCTGACTTTCGCGATCAATCTCGGACAAAGCGAATCCACTGGCCGATTGCGACTGCGCAGTCAGTTGCGCCCTGAAATCGCCCGTATCGTTGAATGGATTGAACGGGAGACGCCCCCGGAGGGACGGATCTTGTTCGAAGAATCGGGCGATGAGACCGGCTTCGTCTACGACGGCATGTATCTTTCGTCGTTTCTGCCGCACTTGACCGGTCGGCAGGTTATCGGCGGGCCAATCAATCTTTACAACGACCGCCATCATTTTGCCGAGTTTCATTCCGGTAAGCTTTTCAAGCGTGACATCGGCGCGCATTCGGACACAGAGTTGCGATATTATCTCGACCTCTACAATATCGGCGCCATCGCCGCGTTTCATCCCGCCTCGCTCCAACGATTGCAGGCGATTCCCGGTTTAGTCACACTCGAGCAACGGATCGGCCCGGTGCATTTGCTGAAAGTCAACCGAGCGTTGAACTGGTTTGTCCAAGGCCAAGGCAAAGTCAAAGCACGGCTCAACCGCATCGAGCTTACGGAACTGTCAGGCAATCCGGTCATTTTAAAATATCATTGGATCGCCGGGCTTCGGAGCGAGCCGTCGGCAAAAATCGAACCGGTTAAATTAGCCGACGATCCGATTCCGTTTATCAAGTTCATTGATCCGCCGCCCGCGTTGATCCTGCGCGCGGGTTCGTAAACGCCAGTTCGCCTCCTTCAAAAGCGCGCATAAAGAACGATTCACCGCAGAGACTCAGAGTACGCAGAGTTTTTGTTTCTTTCCTTCTCTGTGTTCTCTGCGCCTCCGCGGTGAGAAATCCTTTTCCGATAATCAGTAGCGCGGCTCTCCACGTTCAACTCTTGCCGGACCGGTGCGGTCATGGCGTCGTCGAATTTGCCGGCAGCGATTTCAAAATTCTCATCGCCGCTTCCGCGTGTTCGATCGCATCTTTGATCTTGCCTTGCCTTTTATAAATCCGGCTTAGGCTCTGGTGCGCTTCCGGAAAGTCTGTCTTGAGCCGGAGCGCCTGGCGAAACTCGTCGATCGCTCGGTTATCGTCACCCTGAGCCGCCAGGAGCCGCCCGAAACTCTCATGGGCCTCGGCAAAGTTGGGGTCGATCCTGAGCGCTTCTTGATAATGCCGGGCGGCGTCCGTGAAATCTTTCTGCAGCGCCAAAACATTGGCGAGATTGAAGTGCGTGCCGCGCCAGCGCGGATTGATCTTCAAGGATTGCCGATACAGGTTAACCGCGGCAGCGAGCCCGCCCTTCCGCGCCATCATGAAAGCAGCATTGTTGTACGCCTGATGGTCGCTGCGGTCGATCTTAAATATTAGAATGCTAAAGCCGATGGTCGCGATCGGCTGGGCCAATTTATAGGAGCGTAAAAGTTCGTTCATCTCTTTTGGCATGTACAGATCGCCGGCGTAAAAATAATTGGCGCTCACCGCCAAATGCTCGGGCAGTTTGAGATCCTCGCCCGGTGGGAACGAACGACGCTCGATGTTGTCGCGGGAATGCAGGTCGTCGATGCCGTAATATTTCGGGTAGCCAACGCCAAAGTATAACATCTGGATGGTTCGAACGTTATTACCGTCCATCCACTGTTTGAGGGTTTTTAGCTCTTGTCCCCAATCGAGATTGGAGTCGAGCAATATCTTATGCCCATTCTTGGGCCCACCGGCGAGTTCGTTGAAATACGACAGATAGTGCGGATAGATCGACAGCGACGCGCTGATATACCACAGGGCGAGGACGAGCAAGCCGACGCGGATGGCGCGCGCGCCGGCTTGCCAAAGCTCCGCGGCGCTGCCGCCGAGCATTACAAACAGAAATGGATAAATCGGCAGAAGGTGGCGGATGCCGAGGTTAAAGCGGGAATACACCGCCAGGAAAAAATAAATCAGCGCAGGGACCGCCAGCCAATAGTCGAAAGACCGACGCCGGCGCTTAGTTAGCCAAATGGACGTGATCGTGGCGAGCAGAATCAACGTTGGCACCGGCGTCTTCACGGCAAAGGCGACCGGGAAATAGCTCCAGAAGCCATCTTGAGAAATTTGCCCGAGCAGGTAAGCCGCGTGTTTCCAGATCTTCAAGTTATACGAGTAGCCGGCAACCAGCGCTTCGGGAAAAAGTCGATGTTCGAGGACAAATGAGCGGATCGTTTCGGCCATCGGTCCATGCGGCGGAGCGATCTGCGTCATGAAGAGTGGCTGCCCAGCTTCGGGAACCGCATTGAAGCGGAATCCATAGGCGGCCCAAATAGTGAAATACGAGACGACCGCCGCGCTGGTAAAAAGCCCGATTAGCAGTAGCAGCTTCCCTTTACGGCTCGAAAGCCATTCGGCACCAGCAAGGTTTAATGGTTGAGGCGCGGATCGGAATAAGTCGATCAGACCCAGAGCTGTCCATACGACAAGAATGGCGACGAAAGAATGTTTCGTGATTGAGGCCATGGCGAATGCCAAAACCGTGAGAACCACACTTGGCCATGAGAACTGGGTTAATAGCCGCCAAAAAAAATAACTGCTTAGAAAGAAAAACAGCGCAAACGGCAAGTCGCTGTGAATGATCGTGCTGTGCGCAAGAATGTTAGGGTCCAGGCCGTAGAGAAAGAGCGCCACGATCGCCGCTTTCAAGCCGTATAGTTGGTAACTCCAGATGCAAATAAACAGCGCTAAGACGATGCTCAGGACGAGCATTTGCAGTTTAGCCCGGCTGAAAAGACTCTCGGGGTCGTTGATTACGAAGAACATTTCACGCACGAGCGGATAGAAGGGTCCGCCGGGTTCGGCCTTGAGAATGAGGTCCCAGTAAGAGGTAAACGGGCGCGGATCGTTGATCTCCAACCCAAGCAGCGGCAAGGCGGCCCAGAGTTTGACCAGCGGCGGATGTTCCGGATTGATCCGGTAATCGTTCCACTTAAGGTAGGAATAGCCGCCCATGAGATGAATCGGTTCATCGAAGGTGGGAGATTGCTGGTGCGAGCTGGTGACCGTAAGCGCGCCGAAGATGAGCATGAAAACGACGAAAGCGATGGCAATTGGCAGAAGCGACGCTGATGGCTTCCCATCCGCCGGCGCGGCTTTGCCACCGCCCCGTGCTCGCGAGCGACCCTTTTGAGTTCTTGCGCGAGTCATCTTGAGTATTCGGTCGCGGTCATTGAACGCCGTTTGGAGTTGCTGCTCGTTTCATCAGCCTGAGCGCTTCTTGGTAATGCCGCAAAGCTTGATCCTTTTTCCCCTGCGACGCGAGCAATTGCGCCAGGCTCTCAAGGGCCGGCGCGAAACTGCCATCAAGTCGCAGAGCTTGATTAAAATAAAGCTCGGCTTCGGCGAAACGATTCTCGGCCGCGTAGACGCTGCCGAGGTAAAAACTCGCTTGGGCCGATTGGGGATTTAGCTTGGCGGCGGCCTCGAGCGGCCCGATGGCAGCCCTAGTTTTTCCTTGTTTCACTAACGCCACGCCGAGGTTAAGCTGCGCGCGGCTGAGCGTCGGATTGAGCGCCACGGCTTTTTTAAAATGCTCCATACCGATATCGATATTGCCCTGCTCCGCGCGCAGCTGACCGTAGTTGCTATGCACCTCGGCGTAGTTGGGCAAGAGCCGAAGCGCAGCTTCGAAATGGCGCTCGGCCAAAGCGAAATTGCCCTGCTGCGCGTACAAATTACCGAGGTTGTAATGCGCCACGCCATATTCCGGTTCCACTTCCAGCGCCTGCACGGCGCTCTTGATCGCTGCGCTGACATTGCCTTGCTTGGCGTAAGCGTTGGCCAAATTGTTGTAACCCGCCGCGCCGGCGCCGGCTGTTTTTTTGAGAGGCCAATTGATCGCTACCCCGACAATGATCAATAAAATCACTGCGGGCAAGAAACTTCGCCAGGCGCGCCGTTGGCAGGATCGCGCCATTTCGATAAGGCCGGCGCCGGCAAACAGCGATAGAAAGGGTACCAGAGGAAAACGGTAGCGGCCGAAAACATAAAATGCCGCCACGCTCAAAGCCAGAAACACAACCATCGCGTAGAGAAGCCAGAGTTGGCGCCACTCACGAATCGTGCAGAGCACGCCCACGGCAGCGAGCGGCACGAGCGTACCGAAGTGGCTGAACCAAGCTAAAAGCGCGAGCAGCCATGACCAGCCCTGATAAATATAAAAATCGTCGGAGTCTTCGATCTCGCGGCCGTGCCAAACCAACCACCACTTTAAACTTAATAAGCGAAGCCAATAGACCGGCTGCGCCTTGATGTAAGCAAGCGCGCGGCGCAGCCAGTAATCCGAAACTTCGCCGGCGCTCAGCTCCCGGCCAACCGCTCTCTCCGCCAACCGTTTGGCGTCCGGCCCTTCGAGTTGGCTCTCGCCGATCAGCTTTCTGATCGAGCCGTAGCTACCGTCCGCTGCGGGGTTATTGCCGATGAAAAAGTTGGCACCGAACTGAGATGTCGTGAATTTGAACTCGCCGCCGACGCCAAGATTACGCAGACCCACGGGCAGCAAAACGAAAAATAGACCGGCAACGAAGCAGCCGAGCCAACCGGCGCGAACGACGCGCGGCTGATCGGCGCATTGAAGCCAAATCCATAATACGATCACGGGAGCCAAAATCAGCGCGTTTTCGCGCGACAAGCCAAGCAGCCCCAACAGCACGCCGGCGCCGAGCCATTTCGCCCAGCCTTTGTCGGCACCGACATTGAATAAAAGGAATAGCAGCAAGCTCAGTAAGGTAAGATCGAGAATAGATTTTTCGATCAGCGCGTCATAAAAAATAGCTGGCGCGTAGCCGGCGAGCAGCGCACCCGCGGCGATGCCGGCCGGTCGAGAAAACACTTTTGCGCCGACGCAATAGATCAGCGCGCAAGCAAGAGAGCCGAGAATAATTTGCAGCAAACGGATCAGCCAGAGATTATAGCCGAAGACCCATTGCACCGCGCCGAGAAAGTATGGATACAAAGGCGCTTGATAAAATACGCCCTGGCCCAACCAGTCGCCCGCGGCGATCCGTTGCGCCCACTCGTCATAAGTCCTGCCATCGCCGGCGAGATGATAAAAAAGCGGGATCGACTCGATCTGGAAAAGATAAGTTAGCCGAATGAGGAAAGCGCCAACGAAGATCGCAGCAAGCCACAGAGCAGATCTCTTGAGCCCAGGGCGGTTTGCCGTCGTCGATGGTTCGCGCCGACGCCCGGCCCGCGGCTTGCCAATCAGTCGAGCCGATCGCTTACTCATGGTAAACGTCTGTCACCGGCAATTTTTGTCGGTAGCGACGCTGACGCGCTCATGGACAGCGCGCAAGCGGCTTGCATTTTGATAGATTATTGCGTTTCAATTGACAAAACTGTTTTCCCGGGCGGGGTATTAACCCCGCCCACGACCAAAGGGGATGCTCGCCCCCTTTGGAAACCCCACAACTTTGTTCCCGCCTGAGGAGGCCGGGAATATTTAATTCAGGCTTCGTAGGTTTAACGATGGGATATAACAGCCTGCAAGATTTCCTTCAAGTTTTGGACCGCGAGGGCGAGTTGAAACGGATATCTCACCCAGTCAAAGCCGAGTTGGAAATCGCCGAGATCGCCGATCGGGTGATGAAATCCGGCGGACCGGCGCTGCTCTTCGAAAATGTCGTCGGTAAACAGATCCCGCTATTGATCAATGCTTTCGGTTCGATGAAGCGCATGGCGTTGGCGCTGGGCGTGGGTGACATTGAAACAATCGCCGCGGACATCAGCAAGCTGATTCAGACCAGACCGCCAAAATCGTTCAAAGACAAACTTCAGCTCCTGAGCGAACTGGCGAAACTCGCCGGAATCCCGCCGAAGCTGGTTAAAGAGGCGGCTTGCCAGGAAATAATCGATCGCGAGCCCAATCTAAACATCTTGCCCGTGTTAACCTGTTGGCCTGGCGACGCCGGGCCTTTCATCACCTTGCCGATGGTTTTCTCCAAGGACCCCAAGTCCGGCACACGCAATGTTGGACTTTATCGCATGCAGGTTTTCGATCAACGTACCACCGGCATGCACTGGCATCTGCATAAAGTCGGCGCGCGCCACTTCCAACAGCAAAAGGAAAAGTCCGGCCGCATGGAATTGGCGGTCTGCCTCGGCGGCGATCCGGCGATGATCTATGCGGCTACCGCGCCACTGCCGCCGCAGATCGACGAGATTCTCTTCACCGGTTTCCTGCGCAAAAAGGGCGTCGAACTTGTCAAAGGCGTGACGGTGGACATCGAAGTGCCGGCGAATTCAGATATCGTCATCGAAGGCTATGTCGATCCGGCCGAGCCGCTTCGACGCGAAGGGCCGTTTGGCGATCATACAGGATTCTACTCGCTGGCGGATGACTATCCGGTCTTTCACGTCACCTGCATGACGCACCGGAAAAACCCCATCTACCCGACGACGATCGTCGGCCGGCCGCCGATGGAAGACGCCTATCTCGGCAAAGCGACGGAACGAATCTTTCTGCCGTTGTTGCGCGTCACGCTGCCGGAGATCGTCGATATGAACCTGCCGGTGCACGGCGTGTTTCATAACTTGGCGATCATCTCGATCAAGAAGGAATATCCGGCGCACGGACGCAAAGTCATGCACGCGCTCTGGGGCCTCGGCCAAATGATGTTCACCAAAACGCTGATCGTCGTCGATCACGACGTCAACGTGCACGATCTCGCCGAAGTCACCTGGGTCACCGGTAACAATATCGATCCGAAACGGGACACGGTGTTCGTTGACGGGCCGGTCGACGTTCTCGATCACGCCGCGCCGATGCTGGGATACGGTTCGAAGTTCGGCATCGACGCGACTAGAAAATGGCGCAGCGAAGGTTATGAGCGAGTCTGGCCCGACGCCATCGTCATGGACGACAAGATCAAAGCGTATGTTAATTCGATCTGGGACAAACTCGGGCTATGAAATCCGCTTCGCTCCGTCAATCGAAAAGCGGCCCCGTGGACCAGAAGCGGCGCCGCGGACTAATATCTAAAATCGCCGACTACGGCAGTCTAGTGCGGTTTTCCCACACGGTCTTCGCGCTGCCTTTCGCCCTGGCATCGACCTCACTCGCTTGGTCGAAATATCCAGTCACAGTGCGCGAACTGTTTTGGATACTCGTCGCCATGGTCGGAGCACGCACTGGGGCGATGGGGTTCAACCGGCTGGCGGATCGAAAATTTGACGCATTGAATCCGCGCACCAACAACTGGGAGCTGCCCCAGGGCAAAGTGAAAGTCGCCGAGGCGGTGTTGCTCACAACCTTGGCATCGGTGATCTTCATATTCGCCGCGTATGAGCTCAATTGGGTTTGTTTCGCCTTATCGCCGCTCGCCTTAGGAATCGTGTTTTTTTACTCGCTGACCAAAAGGTTTACCTGGGCGTCTCATCTTTTTCTCGGCCTCGCCCTCGCCGTCGCTCCCATCGGCGCTTGGTTAGCGGTGGCGCGGCCACCATTCGAGATCGCTGAATTACAGGTGCCATGTTACCTCGGGCTTGCCGTGGTATTTTGGCTCGCCGGTTTCGACGTCATCTACTCGCTACAAGATCGAGAGTTTGATAGCAAAATAGGCCTGCATTCGATCCCGGTCCGTTTCGGCGTCGCTGGCGCCTTAAGATTGTCCGAGTTTTTTCATTTCGGCACGGCCGTGTTTTTAGCCTTCGTCGGCATCGCGGCCCAAGTGGGTATCATTTACTGGCTCGGTTTCGCCGCGGTCGCCGGCGTGCTTTTCTGGGAGCATCGGATCGTCACGGCAAACGATCTCTCGCGGATAAACAAGGCCTTCTTCGACCTCAATGCTTACGTTAGCATTGGCTATTTTCTCGCGACCCTGGCCGATACCATCTTGCGCGCCAGCGCTCGGACCATGGGATGAACCTGACCCTGGCCGCCACACTCGTCGGCCTCGGCGGCGCCGGCGGCTTTGCCGCCGGTTTGTTGGGTTTTGGCGGCGGCGTTTTGATGTTTCCGCTGCTCTTTTACGTTCCGCCTCTGTTTGGCGCGGCGGCGCTGGACGCCAGGACCGTCGCGGCGATCGTCGTCTGCCAAGTTTTTTTTTCCACCCTCGCCGGCGGCTTCGCACATTTCCGTGCCGGCCGCGTGCAAGGACGATTGGCCCTGACGGCGGGAACGATGTCGGCTATCAGCGCGTTTGCCGGCAGTGTGGCCTCGAAATGGGCTTCGGAAGGTTTTCTGCTCATCCTCTTTGGCATCGTCACCCTCATGGTTGTGCTCATCATGCTTTTGCCAGCGCCCAGCCAAGGCGCGGAAGAAACCACCGTCGACAAAGTGTTTGTGCCCCAGTTGCCGTTGTCACTCTTTTCATTTTCCACCGGTCTGGTCATCGGCTTTCTTGGCGCCGGAAATTTTATCTTTGTTCCTCTAATGATTTATATCTTGCGAGTGCCGACGCGCATCGCCATCGGCAGCAGTCTCGTCATTGCGCTCATGAATACGGCCAGCGGATTCCTCGGCAAGCTGATCACCGGACAAATTCCATTGTTGGCAGCGGCGTCGGTCGTCGCCGGCGCGACCCTAGGCGCCTTGGTCGGCGAGCGCGTGCACAGACGGCTTTCGAGCGTGGTGTTGCGGCGGATTTATGCCTTGCTAGTGGCGCTCATCGCGCTCAGAGTTTGGCTGACAATTCTCGGTTTCGATAAATAGCTCTTCTGGTTTGCGGTGAATACGTATTCACCGCAGAGGCACGGAGTTCACAGAGTTCGAACTAATTTCTAATCAAACACTCCTCGGCAGCACCATGGCGAAGCAAAAGAAGCGGCGGCAGAGCGTCCGAGCCCAAAAAACTTCGACACCAACAACGGCGGCATCGTCGTCAAAGCTGGATTCGCTTCAACAGGCGGCGTGGTTTATTCTTGCGGCGCTGGCGGTGTCGTTCTACTTGCATTTCAATTCGGACAAGTTTCCCGATCCGGATATCTTTTATCATTTTCGTCACGCCGCGCTTTACGCCGCCGGCGGACTATTTTCTGGTGAGTTTCCTTGGGCTCCCTATTCCATCATCGGCAAGTTTTCAGCGGATATTTGGTACGGCTTTCATGTTGTGCTGATCCCCTTTGTCTGGCTTGGCGATCCGCTAGTCGGGATGCGGTTAGCCGGAGTCTTGGTCACCTCGGCTTGCCTATTGTCGGTCTACCTGGTTTGTCGGAGCCTCGAGATCAAAACGGCGCCACTCTGGCCGTTCGTGCTGCTGTTTTCATCCGCGTTTTTGCTCCACCGCCTGACCATGTTGCGCCCCCAGGTGCTTTCCTTGGGGCTCAGTGTTCTGATCCTCGCGCTATTGGCGACTGGCAATTTGCGCGGCGTCTTACTCGCCGCTTTCGCTTCCGCCTGGCTCCATCTGAGCCTATGCTTCGTGCCGATCATCGTTCTTGGTGTGTTTGCCGCGACCAAGCTCGTCACAGAGAAGTCCTTGGCTTGGCGTGAAAGTTTGGCGTTGGCGGGCGGCTTGGTGGCGGGCTGGCTGCTCAGGCCGAATCCGTTAGGCGCGGCTGAGATCGCCTATGTCCAAGTGTTTCAGTGGACACTGGCGAAATTAGCGGGCGCGCCGCTCGATGTTGGTTCCGAGCTTCGACCGCTGGTGCTTGCTATTCACAGCAACTACCTGGCCTTCATTGTCCTGTGGTCGTTTGCACTACTCTTTCTGTTGTGGAAAATGATTTTCGGCGGCTGTCAGTTGCCAGCCAAGCAACGAACGATCTTGTGCGCCGCCGGCGTCTTGTCGCTGGGGTTTTTTCTGTTGGCGCTACTGTTCGCGCGGCGCGCTTTCGATTTTTGCTCGAGTTTCGGCACGATCATGCTCGCGCTTGTGTTTAGCCACTTTATCATCAGGCCCAATTGGCTTCGTATGGGGGCGTTCGGTCTGTTTCCCGTTTTGGCCCTCTACGGAACTTCTCTGCGCAATAACGTGCTCGCCATCGGCTGGCAAACCGATCGAATGGCCGGTGCTGCACAGTGGCTCGAAGCGAACTCAAAGCCCGGCGACATTGTCTTTAATGTCCGGTGGGAGTATTTTCCGGAGTTGTTTTTCTGGAACACCAAAAACCGCTACGTCGGGGGCATGGACCCGATCTTCCAGTATGCCTTCGACCCAGAACTGTACCGAGCGGGGTTGAATGTCGGGGCGCCGAGGAATTCAGGTTTTTGCGCGACTGGCACCTGCCCGGAGCCCGCCGGCGCGGATAGCCATCAGATTCTCAAAGAAAAATTCAAGGCGCGTTATGTTTTCTTACTGAAACACGCCGACGCCGACCTTTACTCCTATCTTCTCAATGACAAACGGTTCGAGTTGAGAAAGCAAGACGACGGGGCAGCGGTGTTTGAAGTGCTGTGAGCGGCGGACATTGGGGACTCAAGGGGGATTGCGCGTGCCGCCAACAAATTGTTATTGTCGGATTGTGAAAATTAGCTTTCCACAGAGGGGGGCGCCATGAAAGTCCTACGCTCATTTGCACCTTTGTCGTTGGGTTTACTCATTACCGGCTGCGCCAGTCTGCAGATTAGCGGAGAATTCCAAGCCGGCCGAACAGCTCTGCTGGAGGGTAATAACGAAGCGGCGCTCGCCTACTTTCAAAGTACGGCGCAAAAAGACCCAACCTACACCTATGGCACTGCATACCCACAAGGTGTTTGGAGTTACCTCGGCAGAGTCGAGTACGCCATCGGTCGATTGCCACAAGCCCAACAGACGCTTGAAAAGGCGCTGGCGGCGAATCGGCAAGAAGACGTCGCGAGATTATACCTTGGCTTGACTCTGGCTCGCAGTGGCGACCGCCAACGCGGCGTCAAAGAAATTGAGGGCGGTATGCGGGGCATTCATGACTGGCTCGAGTGGGTCACGCAAACGCACCGATTTTCATTCGGCCAGTTTTGGGATCCGAGGCGCGAAATACGCCAGGCGATCCAAACCGATTTAGCCATGATCTCCAGCCGAGAGTTTGACTGGCAGAGACTCATCGCCGAGGGCGAGTGGCTGGGCAAGCGGATGGAAGAAGAAATCGACCTGGCTAGGCGTGACGAGTCGTTTCAATGGTCCCGGGATAATGACGGTGGTCGAGGCAGCCAGCCGTAGAAGTACGGTCGCTCCAAAGTCACATTGAGCAGGTCACTGCGTTCGATTTAAATCGTTGCGCCTTGCCCGACATTTGTGGTTGTTCAAACTGATTTCGGCATGGAACCTTTAAATGGGGTTGCCAAAAGTGGTTGAATATCCCCTTTGGTCAAAATCGGGGTCAATACCACTGACCGCGAAGTGACTTTTTTATTCGACGCTTCCGTCAATCTCTTCCCGGAATCTATCGGCCGTAGAGGTGGTTAGTGTTTTGAGTCCGGGAATTCCTCTGAAAGTTTTCTTCGTCGTCGACTAACGCCAGCAACCGGTCCGTGGATTCAATGATGCCGTTTCTCTCCTCGATCCCTTTCGCCAACAAAAACGCCGACCTCCTGATGGCGGCGCTGATAACCCCTCGGGCATCCCAATAATCATAGTTTTTGTATCCGCTCTTCATCACCCTACTCGCCACGGTGATGCCACCCTTGAGGCTCTCAACACCCTTATCATTCTGCCCGAGGCGCAGCTGAGTAAGACCGATAGCGATCCACGCCACCTCATCGTCCTTATTCACCGCTACAGCCCGTTGGAGGATTTCGTAAGCATCGAAATATCGCCCCTTGCGGTAATATGCCCGTCCTAAATAGGTTAGGGCATCATCATACTTGGGATTCTCCTTCACCACGGTCTCTAATGCCGTGATCGCGACGTCCATATCGCCTGAGCGTCCAAGCATAAATTGCGCTTTGCCCTCCTCGTACTTGCCACCGATGCCAAAACGCGGAATATGGTGCGTACAAGCCGTTGTAATGCTGGCGAGGGCAATCGCCCAAACAACCATTGTCCACCACGAATACAGCCGGTCTCCGTTCATAAACATGTTCCTCTAAGTGTCGTGTTCGGGGGTAATTTGATCCATAACCGTCGGAGGGCTTACCTGTAAAATTTCTAACAACAAGAGGCCAGGAACGCAATCGACGGGGCGGTATGATTGCCCCGACAACTAGTGTAGTGTCCCCAACACTTCTTTACATTTGGCGATTTTGGTCATGATGCTATCCGCGGAGGCTTTCCAAACGAAAACGCGAGGGTTTTGGTTGTGACACTCCAGGTAGTCTTCGAT
>Ga0105252_10000160_pt1 | contig 52944 bp, 80 predicted proteins | sample EasRivMeERMZT100_FD_89675 | JGI IMG/M metagenome (GOLD analysis project Ga0105252, IMG submission 89675) | Soil microbial communities from meander-bound floodplain in the East River, Colorado, USA - East River MetaG ERMZT100 | ecosystem: Environmental > Terrestrial > Soil > Floodplain | place... | reverse complement strand
GTCAGGGCATTGAACCGGTGCGGAGAGTCGGACCGTAAGCCCACTTCGGTGGCAACCGGCGCGTCTCCTTCGGGGGACACATCCCAGAATCCCAAGGTCTCTGACCTTGGGAGTATGTCAACGCGTGCACGCCTTGGTAAACCATGTCGGGCGCTGCCTGCCTTGCCTCCCGCGTCTCCCTATCCCTGGCTGGCGCTTCCTCGTCTATGCACGCCTGCCTATCCTGGCCTCGCCGTCCTCGCCATCCGGGCCGGGCGTTAACGGTCCTCGCCTGCCGTGTCTAGAACCTCGGTGCCGTAGACCCCAAGCTTTCAAGCTTGGGATATAAGGCACTATCCTTAGCCTTTAGGCACTGGCGGTGCTGGCCTACAAGAATCTGTTGCATAGGTTACATATTCCTAAGTATACTTACACTATTACGACGTGACGCCAACGGAAAGCAGCCTAACAACTCATCCGTTGTCACGTGCGGCTCTTTGAAACTATGCGTAGGCGGTTGCGGAAGGCAGTCTTCCGCGTAAAACGTATAACGCTGTAAGAGAGAACAGTGGTACACGCGATGTATCGCCTCCGGGTGATGCATCCATGGTCGGGGCATCGAACCATTGTGGAGAGATGGAAGTAAGACCTCATACGGGGCAGCCATCGCGTATCCTTTTGGGTACACATCCCAGAATCCCAAGGTCTCTGACCTTGGGAGTATGTCAAGCTCCGCTCTCCTTGCGATGACGAGGCTGTCGCTGCAACGCCTATGCGTGCCTGCCGTCCACGCCGTGCCGACCACACCTGGCCGCGCCATGTACCGAGCCTGCCTCGCCCAACGATAGCTGGCCTTGGGAAGCCTTCCCGTGCGCTGAGCCGCTACCGAGCCTTGCGAATCCTTGACATGCCTTGGCGTAGGAGTCCGCACCAGGACACGTCTCGCCTGCCGAACCATGCGATGTCTAGACGAGTCGTGCGAGGACGAGACATCGACTCCGGGACTGCCCACGCCTGCCGTCCAATCCTAACCATGTGCCAGCTCGACTCGCGACCGCTCGCCTAGCCTCGCCTGCGATACCGTGGATCGCCGTGCCTTGCGCCGTCGTGTGCCGCCGTGCCGGACCAATACCCAGCCACGCAAGGGCTCGCCTGCCATCCAATCCTAGTTATGGCACACCGCACGAAGGCGCGCCGAACCGCGCGCTGCCTGCCCTGGCGATCCATGCCCTCCCGCCCTTGCCCAGACGCGCGAAGCGGAGCCAGCCAGGCCTCTGCGTGCCGTGTCGGGCGGAGCCAAGCGATGGCTCGCCTGCCATGCTTGTTGGAAGGAGGGATTACTACTCCCCCCCTCGTGTTATGCCTTAAAACTCCGCACGCTTCTTCAAGATGTCGTAGCATGCATCAAGATGGCTAACGATCTCTGGAAACTGTGTGTCTACATCGTTTTTCATCCTGTAGAGATGTTGTGGGAATATCTCCTGACAGGCCAATAAGCCGACGCCATAGAAGTAGTAGGTGTACGAACGTGTTGTACGCTCTTTGACGCCGGTGTAGTTAGCTAGCTCACTATTGCAGAACCAGTAATCGTTGGTCCGCAAAAAGTGCCAGACCTGTGCCATGGGCCAGGATACCTCAACACGTTTGGCGATCTGGACATCAGGCATCGTGCGCTTGACCCCTGGCAGTCCATAGCGCTCAATCGTTGGTGGGTTCACTACGTGCATGTGCCGTGGAGGGCGTCCTTCAGGCATGGTGAAGCGATGGGCAGTTGGTTGTGGGATCTCAAAGGCAGCGAGACGGGCTTCGAGGCTTTCCAGTCGTTGCGCGAGAGCCCCGGTGCCCATGGCTTTTTCGCACGCAAGAAAATACTCGCGGACTTGGCGTCCAATAGCGCTGCGCTCGACCATAGCAAGCTGTTTCGCTATATCGATGCTCAACATATAGGTATCTCGTGGACGTCCTTGCGTAGTTTTACTCTGTGGAGAGTAAAAGTAATCCGTCCCCTCGATAAATCCATACTCTTTAATGCTACGAGTTATCCAGTCATTGAAGCGTGTTGTATGTCCAAGATGGGCATAGAGCGTGCGGGCATCTACCGTTTGTGTCCATTCTCCATCAATGACACAGGAATGAATATCAAGGACGAGAGACAGATCTGTGGTACGATTCACGTCAGGCATACGCTTCTCCTTACAGAGGCGTGTGTTTAGGGGAGACAGCGGACCCACTCCGCTGTCTGTCCCGATAGTGTACCTTTGTGCCCCGCCAAAGTCAAACAAATCTTGCCCTAACTCTTTTATATATAATGACTTGCCTTGCCTCGTAGCGCCCTGTCTCGCCAGGCCGTGCCGCCCGTGACACTCCCCGCCTGCCGTGCCGACCGACTGCGTCCCGAGCCCGGCGTTACCCAGCCGGGGACTTCGTCTGCCAGGGCTGTGCACGCCGTGGCGAGCGATCCCTTCGCGCGCGCAGCCTGCCGTGCCTCAACTATCACGGCCTTGTCCCGCCTCGCGAACCCTCGCGATGCCTGCCGTGTCGTGTGCCACCTTGGGAAGACGGGCGGTGCGCCTCCTCCGCGCTGCGTGTCTGGCCTGCCGTGACCCGCGATCCTGTCCGGGCCAGGCCATAGCTGTCCGAGACTCATCGTGCGCCACCCTGCCATCCGAGCCACCCTGCCTTCCCGCGTCGCGCCTGTCCGTGCCTCGCGCAACCGCCGCTCTCGTGCTCGCGATGCCTTCCTTGCGCCAGCGTCCGTGCCCAGGCTGCCGTCCACGCCGTGCCTCACCTATGCGTGCGATGGCGAGCCCCTGCGTGCCTGCCGTCGACGCCTTGCCTTGGCTCCCGCGCCTTGCGACGCCGCGACTCTGCATGGCACGTATGCCACGCCTGCCTTGGCGTCCTCGCCTTGCGAAGGCCCGCAGGGCCATGACGCCCCGTCCCTCGTCTCGCGAAGGCCGTCCGCGCCTGCCGCGCCTCGCTCCTCTCCGCCTTGGTCTCGACTCGCAACGACGAACCATGCCTGCCGCTAGGCCACGCCGCGCATGCCTTGACGCCCTTCGCTGGCCGTGCCTGCCTCTCCCAACGATGCCGGGACCGTCCAATGCTGGCGCCTCCGAGACTCGACCCGCCACGCCTGCCGTGGCAGTCCTTGTCAGGCCTTGTCCCGCCTCGACCAACCACGCCTGCCCTGTCACTCCTCGCGGTGCCCATGCGCGCCGCACCAGTCACGCCACGCCTGCCGTGGCAGTCCTTGTCCGGGCTTGTCCCGTCTCGCATCTCCTACGCTTGCCGTCGACACCGCCCACTCCAGGGCTCGCCTGCCACGCGAAGCCCGCGCTTGCCTTGATCAGACGCGCCGTGCCTGTGCGTTGCCATGCCTGCCTTGCGTATCCGTGCCTCGCGATCGCAGGACGTCTACTGCCGCGCCTCTGCGTCCAGTGTGGGGGTAAACCGAATCTCGACGCCGTAGCTGGGCTCCCTGCCTTTGACGCAGACGCGCTGGTCGTAGCGCCAGGTGAGCCGGGGATCGTTGTCGTACTTATGGCCCTGGCCTGGGCACTGCAAGAGAAAATCGGCAACCCCATCTGCAATAGCCTTGAAACTTCCTGGGAGCGCATCGTGTGTATCGAGCAACTGGACCCCCACGCGTGTGAGCGTAATCGTCATCGGCCAGGAGAGGCCCTCTGGCGTCTTGAGGACCGTGCGTAACCAGTAATACGTGGTCGTGCGCTGCTGCTTGGCGCGCTCGGCTTTCTCCCACCAGGGCTCGCGACTATTCGCCTCAGAGACCGTGTGCATCGGCGCAATGATCACGAGCGTGGTGTCTGTCCCTGGGACCAGCGTCGCCGTCATGGGAGGCTGGCGCGGCGGGGGGACGGCCTTCGGCTTGCGGTTCTCAATCTTCGGAAATGGGCCTTTGCGCCAGGAGGCTCTCTTCACACGTTTCCTTTCCTGCGTCCTCGAATAACTCGGTCTGCTCCTGTGTATGGTGCAGTTGTTCCAGGGTTTTGAGGACGGCCTCCATGGCATCCATTTGAAAATCCGCCCAGGCCTGCGTCATTTTTTTGTTCTGAATCAGGCGTGGGTAGACCGAGCGCCTGAGACTCAGCTCGCGACGCACACAGCTAATCTGATTGTCCAGTGAGACGACTTCCATGGAGCTTCCTTTCGTCTTCAGCGTCCAGGGACGGTGCCAGCAGCACCACCAGGCGCCTGAGACGCCGGGCATAGCGAATCGTCGCCCAGGTGCCAGAGCGTTGCTGTTCTTCACAGGTCTGCGGCGCGGCAATGAGCATCGCCCCGGCATCGACGATGGCGCGGTTGCGCTCCAGGTACGGCGCCGGTTCCAGCACCGTGCACAGCGGACCCGCGACGGTGAACCTGCGGTAGCGAAAGACGCGTGGGGGATGCACGACGCGGCGAATCCCCATTCGCTGGCAGACCTCGTCCGCTTCGGCGTCGGCGCCGACGCAGTCGCCGTGATGCAGCTCGCTCGCGCCGACCTCCAGGAGGGTGTCGGTGAGGGAGAGCAGTTGCACACCAGTCATGCCATGGCGCGTGCCAGTGAAGGAGACGATCACGTCTTGCCCTCCCAGACCTGCTGGAGATACTCCAGGTCACGCGGGCTGGGCACGATAGAGCCGTAGGGGGCCCAGAGCCCCATCCAGCGGGCAAGCTGGAAGCTGTGCCAGTAGTAGCGTAGGTGGCGGATACCAACCCAACGTTTCATGGCGCGCCCCTCCTATGCCTTGAGCACCACTTTGCCGTTGCGCACTGACACCTGCGCTGGCGCCCGTTCCTGCGCCGGCTCTGGTGTCACAGGCCGTGCTTCCTCCTCCCCGTACCACTCCTCCAGCTTGAGCGTCAGTCCGGACCAGATGGGCCGCTCCTCGTCGGTGTCCCGGAGCCGGGGAAAGCGCGAGTCCATCGCTTGAATCACATAGGGCCGCGGCGGACGCAGCCAGCCCAATCGCAACGACCACGCGCTGAACGCGCCGTTCAGCGCCGTCCAGGTCAGGGCCGCGCTGCGCCGGGGGACCGCGCAGTCCTCCAGGAACGCGTCCAGGAGCTGCAGGGCACAGGCATGTTGCGCCCGCGCGGAGCCAGGGCAGACGTCTTCGGTGTGCGGCAGTCGGTGCACCGCCAGCCGCCGTGGGGGCGTGACCACGTGCACGGCTTGCTGACAGTCGGCGCAGGTCTCTGTCTCAAAGCGTTTGTCGTCCTGGTTCGTGCCAAAGAGCTGATAGGCCAGCGAGTCTTCAATCAGGTGGAGCAAGTGTTGCTTGTGCGCGCGCAAGCCATCGAGGAGGCGCGGGTGTTTCTTGACCTGGATGGTTGGGCCGGCAAGAAGGGCCCCCGTCGCAGAGAGGGAGAGATAGATGCCGGCCTGTTGCAGGTCAGCACAGAGCTTGAGGAGCACCTCGTGTGGCGACAGTTCTGCGGGCACAACAACCCCGTCAGGATCACTTCCCGTCGTGGAAGGTGTCCGGAGAGGCAGCGAGGGCTGCGTGGCTCCTGCGCCGTCCTGCGGAGGCGCAGAGGCCTGTTTCAGTGCATGCCAGTTCAGCTCTTGTTGGAGTTCCATGCGTATCTCCATGAGTAATTGTCCGAGCATGTTCACCCCGTGGCCGTTGGACACGCCCCAGAAGCGGTCCCCATGGTGGTTGGTTGCAATGAGGACCGCGTGCCCGGTGGCGAGGAGCTGGGCCTTGAGATGCCCGTGGTGCGTAAATTTCTGGCGCAGCAACTGGCGCATGACGTCGACCCTGACGTCGTCCCAATCGTCCCGCAACGTCACCTTTTGTCCCCGTTGGCGCGCTTCGCCAGGACGCGTCGACGCACGGAGCCATGCCCGCTCGCGAGGGTCCAGGGTCTTTGCCGCCTGGAATGCCACCTCCACGTTGCGGTACGACTGCTTCTCGTACCACACCTGTGCCGGGGAGCCGTTCGAGAGAAACGCGTGCGGTCCCCGAAAAGATGTGATGCGTGGGGGCGATGGCGCGCGCTGTGCCGCTTCGGCGGTATGCTCCGGGCAGAAATCCGTGTCCGGATCTTGATGCGTTGCATGCTGCTTGCAGATGGGGGCGGCACACGTGCGCCGGCGCGTGGCGTCTGGGCGCACGACCGCATCGCACAGCACCAGCGCGGTCTGTCGTTCGCTGCGGTGACACACGACACAGCGGCGTAGGATGCGTGGCCCACGGCTGCACACGACGACCAGGCCTCCGTCCGTGTTGGTGACAACGTCACAGGGCATCCTGTGTCCTCCCTCGCGTCAGTGGCCAGCGTTCGCCGTCCCGCGCCTGCAACGCGCGCCGGCGTACAGGCCACGCGTCGACGAGTGGCGCCACGGTCGGGCGCTCGAACGGAACCCCCCCGCGGAGGTTCGCGTCGTAGCACGGCGTACAGACCGCGTCGCCCTCATCCTGGTCGGCGGTAAGGCGGACCAGATCGCCGCAGATGGCGCAGCGACAGTGGCTCTCCCGCGCCTGCGGGGCGGCGCTCGGGACGAGGAACTTGCCCCCGCAGTAGTGGCACTGGTGCCACCGTGCCGGACGCACCAGCGTCTCGCGGCCACACAGGGGACAGAGCATCGCCTGCTCAACCATGGGACGCCTCCTGAAAGAGCGGTAAGTCCCCAAAATCCACTGACTCTCGCGGGCGTTCGCGACCCTCCCAGGCGGCGAGATCTGCGAGCCCCAGACGCTTTCGCGCAATGCCACGGAGGTAGCTCAAGCTCAAATCGAGCCCTACCCCATGGCGCCCAAGGGCACGCGCGGCGAGGAGGGTTGTCCCTGAGCCCACAAACGGATCGAGCACCATGGCTGGCGTGACGCCGGCGTTACACGGGCAACTTGCCTGCCAGCCGTGCTCCGTGGTGTGCGTGCTGATGCGCCAGTGGCCCATGCCGTTGGCCGTGATGCGGTGCGCCTCGCCAGGGCGGGAGTGCGTGCCAGTCACCAGCGTGGCGCCATCGAGCAGACGCTCGCGGCTGACCACGCGCTGCCAGGGCGCGCCGCACTGCGCGCAGCAGCCGTAGGCGCTGGTTCCTGCGCGGAGACACCGATCGACAAGGGCGGTAGGGAACGTGGCAAAGTGGGCCATCGCTGTAGGCTCAGTCGGCAGTGTCCAAACGGTGCGCGCGTTTCGTCCATCCGGATTAAACCCAGACGGGCTCCCGCCGAGACCACGAAAGCCTCCGCCTTTGGGGTCACTATTGTCCGCATGATAGAAACCTGGTTTGCCCCAGCGCTTGGCGTATTCTTCTGCGCTTCCATAGTTCACCGCGAGTGTTTCTCGAATCGCTTCCGCGTCGTAGAAGTACTGAGCCCGTTTGCTCAGCAAAAACACCTGTTCGTGCGCGCGTGTCGGGCGATCGGTCACACTCTCGGGCATCGGATTGGTCTTGTGCCAGATGATTTCACTGCGCAGATACCATCCGTCCGCCTGGAGCGCGAGGGCAATCCGCCACGGCGCTCCTACGAGATCTTTCGGCTTGAGCCCTGGGACCTTGGCTCGGTTCGGTTGCCAGGTGTCGCAGAGATCCCGTTTCCACCTATTGCCCTGGCCACCCCCTCCCGGCACAAAGCCCTGACCGGCTTGTGTACTGTAGGAGTCTCCCAGGTTCAGGAAGAGACACCCATCGGGCCGCAGGACCCGCCAGACCTCACGAAAAATGCTCCGCATATGACAGACAAAGCACCCCGCGCATGGTGCCTCCCCGCGTGCCCAACCCAGGCAGTCATGGAGCGGTTCGAGTCCCAGCATGCCACGCCAGGCCCCGCAGTGTTGACAGAGGCTGCCGCTGGTGCCGGAACCCGCGCCGCTCCCTGTCGCATCGAGCGTTGGATGGAGATTCCCGCCGGTCCCTGATATCCCCAGCTTGCCGCGGCGTCCATGCGGCAACTCCAGCGTGGGCCAGACATGGACACATGCCGGCGCGCCGCCCCAGATCCCAGGCATGACGCCGGCATACGAGCGCAGCCCCCAATACGGCGGGCTCGTGCACACCATGTGCACACTCGCGTCCTGGAGGGGGATATGCATCGCAGTGCCCTGGAGCAGCAGGACCTGGCTCATGCGCGTGTCTCCTGGTCAGCGCCGGCGAGCAGGAGGCCCGGCCTGACGCCTTCGGTGTGGGGCTGTTCCAGGTCCATCGGGACATCTTCGAGAAACAGATGGCAGTGATTGCAGTAGCGGTATCTGACATCGTTGGGGAGATGGGAGATCCGGTTGCACACCAGGCACAGGATGCAGGGAAAATCCCGGTAGCGCAGAATACGAAAGGCCGGGGTAATCACTCGACGTCCTCCTTGCGGGCCAGGCGCCCAAAGATCAGATGCACCGGCAGACAGGGCACGAGGCACAGAAAAATGTGCAGTTCGCGGGTGATCGTGGGCTCAGGATCGCTGTACACGCCGGTTTTCCACGTCCAATAGACGCCAACCCAGCAGTCCCTTGGCTCCCAGATCAGCGACAGACGCCAGAGGCGGAGTCCTACGAATGGCACGGTCGCTCCTAACCCGCATTCGGGACGCCAAGTGCCGCCAGTACCTCGTCCATCGTGAGGCAGAGATGGTCTGCGGCCTTGTACATGAGTTCGGGCTCGATCCGGATATCGCCGGGGTAATAAATAATCGTCGTCTTGCCTGTGCCAATGGCATACCCCAGCCCCAGGTGCGCCGAGCGTCCACATGGGAGCACGAGCAGCAGCGTGTCACAGGCTTTGAGGGCGTTCATGTCCAGGCCAAACGCCTCGTTGACGCGGGGATGAGCCAGGGATGCACGATACTCTGCGGGCGTCCAGACCACCCAATGCGGATCAACCTCAGACCAGGCGAAGCCGCTGACGCCAGGCGCGGGGTGCTTAAAGTCATAGAAGGGCAGGCCGGCCACGCGCAGGACGCTGAGCACGCCTTCGTACAGGGGATTGCGCCATGAGGTTGCGACGTAGATCACGGAGCCTCCTTGGGCCGGCGTTCCTCCCGGCACAGCGGACAGTGCGCCTCAAACGCCACGACGTAGGCGCCGGTTCCTGCGCTGTCGATGGTCCGTAGACAGCGGTGATACGGATGCGCCGTCATGAGCGCCAGGTGCCCAGGGCGCTCGCGCCAGATGGCCGTGGGGTCGTGCGTGATCGTGGGCATGGGGGGATGCTCCTCTCTACACCTGCTGGCTGTCCGTATGTTCCCGTGCCAGGCGCACCGCATCACAGAGCAGCGCAATCAGCGCGTTGTCTGGCGCGAGCTTCTCCTGCTCATCGAAAATCATCTGCAGACAATCCCGTTCAAACACGGACACCTCGCGTAGCATGCGGCGTCCAGCGACTTGCACATCAGCCATGGGGGGATGCTCCTGGTACTGGTTCACATCTACTTTCACCTCTACTTTTGCGAAAGATGTCCATTTCTAAAGGGCTTGCCAGTTTGACTCATCATTTTTTACAACAAAAACAACATTGCACCTATGTGTGTTTGCAACAACTGTTGGGGTTGTTGGAGCAGTACGGTTGTTTGTGTTGTTGTGATTGTTGTAAAAACCGTCGCGTGGTTTGGTCATGCAGGGCTGCGCAGCCCCTGCAAATAGGTCAGGCGTTCCTGGCAGCTGGCGTACGGTTCTGTGCCTGGCGTCCAGAGACGCATGCCGCGTTCGAGTGCCGCAATTTCGTCCCTGAGCGAGACAGATTTTTCTTTTTTTTCCGTTGCGGAAGAAAGGGGCGACAAGATGTCCTGCGCACATTTGTGCAGTATCGGCACGCCACGTACCAGGAAGGTATAGCGATTGGTCCCCCAGCGACTCAGGGAAAACCGCTCGCACGTTTTCGTGAGGATCTGCAAGGCAATGAGCCTGTCGATATGGCGCTGCATGGTTCGCACGCACATCCCGGTTTTGCGCGCCAACCAGGCATAGGGGACGCTGATCGTGCCAGAGCCGCTGGCCATGTGTGCCAGTTCGAGGGCGGTCAGTTTGAGCGAACCTTTGAGTTGCGGTAGACGACGAATGGTTGTTAAAATAGCTTTTGACATGCGCATGCCCTGTGTGGAAGGGGATGACATGAGGGGCGGTATCGTGCTGGTTACACGTGCCGTCCCCCCTTCGGGGTTGTTCTGGTATACGCCTCTCTGTGCCTGCAGTCAAATCTCGACTCCTTCATCATCGATGCAGAAATAGACACCACGTTGGGACCTGCCGAGTTCTCCCAGCGACACCATGCGTGACAGAATACTGCGTACCGTGACGTATTCTTTGACCCCGCTGTTTTGCCAGACCTCTTTGGCGGTGGCATCATCACCGAGCGTCATAATGGTGCGAACGACGGTGCGCTTCGTGGCGCGCAGCTTGAAGGCATCCCCCTCCCCGGCATAGGCCCAACTGCCATCCTGTTGTCGCTTCATGGCAATGACCAGGCGCTTGTCAAAGTCCTTGCCCTCGACGTGCAGCAGGGCGTCCGCCTCATCCTTTGTCGGCTCCAATATCAGATTCCCCGACGTCCCCCCACGCAAGCCCCCGGTCCCAGATATTTCGTCAAAGACGTCCTCCCCCTTCGCCTTGCGGGTGTGATGCACGACCAGGATCGTCGTCCCCGCATCCTGCGCGCACTGGTTCAGGGCGCCCATGAAATCGCTGTCTTCCTGATAGAGGTTGTACTGTTCTTTGGCGCTGTCGCGGATGCACCGGAGCGTATCGATCACCACCAGGCGCACGCTCGGGCGTGTTTCCAGCGTATGAATCAAGGCCGTCGCGAAGCCGTCGTGCATCTTCGGGGCCTGGTAGAAGAACTCGATGGTGTGGCCGGTCTCAGGCGCGGGGTAGAGCTGCTGCACGCGTTTTTGCACGCGCTTGGCGTAGTCTTCGAGGCTGAAGTACAGGACGTCTCCTGGCGTCGTCACGAACTCTCCTAAGCACAGCTGCTTTTTCGCCACGGCGAGCGCCATATGCAGCGCGAGATACGACTTGCCTTGCTTGGGTTTCCCGGCCAGGAGCAAACACCCCTCGGGCAGGAGCCCCTGCACCGCCCACTGTGGTTCCGGGTAGTAGGTCTGTAACAGGTCTTCCAGCGTCTGGCCCTGGAGGACCTGGTGGCCGTTCTGGTGCTGCTTGGCGTCTTCAATGATCGTGAGCAGGTGTGCACGGGACTGTCCCCTGAAATACAGTTCAACGATGCGCAGGAACTCGTTGTTAAACACCGGGGCATTGCGCGTGGCAATCAGCGCTAAGCGTGGGCGGACCCATTCCTCCGCCAGGATGGCCAGGCTGTGGCTGGGATTGAGTGCCATCGCAAAGAGCAGGTCGATAAAATCTTTGTCGTCTTCGACCTCAAGTAAATACTTGCGACTGAGTAAATCGACGGACCAGGGGGGAGTTGGTTCGCCAGGGTCGTCTTCCTGCGTGTGTTCCTCCGCCATCGCCTCACTCCCTCCTGCGCTGGCGCCCCTGCCAGCGGACGCCAGCGAGGTTTTACGTGCTAGAAGGGAATATCATCGTCGCCCCCCACCTCGACCCCATCGAGTTGCTGCCCCGCCGGCGGTCGTCCCTGTGGTTGCTGCCGTGGGTGCGCCGGACGCGGTGCCTGTTCCGGTGGACGTGCCGCCTGCCGCTGCTGGGGGCGCGCCCGGCGTTTGCCCATCACGTCCACGATGCGCGCAAAGCCACTTGCCGGGTCGTTCTTGACGGTCACCTGGCAGTCCGTGGGACAGAGGGTATCGGTGTCAATTTCTTCGTCGATCTCCAGCTTGCGGCCGAGCAGTGATTCGACCCAGCCGCGCGCTTTGGATTTGGGCGTGAAGTTATACGACGACGGGACGGACATCTCAGGCGGCTCGTCGGAGCCATCCTGCACGATAAAAATCCACTTGAGCCACTGGTCTTGATTCGGACTATTCACGGTGGGGTCTTCGACGCGGATCTCAACAAGGGTTGCCGGGTACACGCCGTCGTCAATGTCGATGCCTGCGGTGGCCCTGAGCTTTGGCATGGGCTTGTCCTCTCTGGGTTGGTGGATGCCGTGTGCTCATCTGATGCAGACCGTTTGCGTGGGTCTCTGTGTCTGATTACTCCATGATATGAATTTGACGCATTACACCTTATTGGATATATTGTTAGAGAACATGTACACCAAAGGAGTGTCTATGCCCCCCATCAAAACGAAGCAAGCGGTGGCCCCCGTTCCAGCGGTGGCCCCAGCGGACCCGATGGAGTCCGTGGTTTTACCCTACAAGATTCAAGTCTATGTCCCAGAGCATCTGCGCAGCGGCCTGAAGCAGCTGGCACGTGACGAAGACACGAGCCTCCAAAAGCTGGTGGTGGCATTGCTCAGCGCCGCCACCAGGGAGGCTGCAGACGCGGTGCGCCCTACCATGCGCCAGTACCTGGCCCGCATGTCCTGAGCGTCTGGTGCGGGCTCTCGCCAGCCGCGCCGCAGCCGTGGCCTCCCGATCCGGCAGGGTCGGGAGACGACGACACCGAGGGGGACCGTCACGCTGCCACCCAACGGGCGGGGGAGAGGCGTCATGAGGCTCTGCTCCCACACCCTGGCGTCCAGGTGCCTTTGGGGGCTTGAAACAACACGCTTTTTTCCAGGCGAAAGTAGACAGAGAGTTTCTCGAGCAACCGGGACGAGACCACTTTTTTCCCGGCTTCGATCTGGGAGATATAGGCGGAGGAAACTCCAAGCGCCTCAGCCAGAGACCGCTGACTCATGTCGTGCGCCTCACGGAGTAAAATAAGTCGCTCAGGGGCCATATTCACCTCAGAGACGAGCTATGCTCTTTGCTTGTAGTGAAAATATGTTATGTCATGATTAACCAATAATGACAAGCTATTTTTTTGTTACCGATGTTTTTTTGTTACCCCTGGTTATATTTATGTGCTACACTTGTCATCGTAACCTCCTTACAGACAAGCAGATTGCACATAATTCTGGTTAAGGTCAGATTAACCACCACGACAAGCGAGTACTACTCACCCAGGAGAAGGAGGTACGCTATAGGAGTGCGCATGAGTCGGACGGGAAGAAACGTACGCATGTACAGGGAACGCCTCGGGTTGACCCAGGAGCAGCTCGCAGAGCGGGTGCACTACGCGAATGCGGGCATGATTTCCCAGATTGAGGACGGCCTCAAATCTCCGTCCCTCGAGAAAGCCCAGGATCTGGCGATCCAGCTTGGGGTGAGTCTCTCCGCCCTGGTGGGGGAAACGGTGCCGTTGCACACCGTGACCAACAACGCCAGCGGCGATCATACGGTCATTCAGAATATCGAAGGGCATTACTGCGCGATGCATCAGGAGGATCTGGCCGTGATGCATGAGGAGTTGCGGGCCACAGGGGAAGATATCAAGAAGATTCTGCGTGTCCTTCATGCCACCTTGCTGCGAGAGGACCCGTCCACGACGGATGGCGTGACCCGCCCTGACCCTGTGCCGCCCCGTCCGAACGTCGGGGCAGAGCATTAACGAGGACGCAGCGCTTGTACGCGTACGAGCGCTGCGTCCGCGAGGATTACTCGTCCGGCAGCGGCGGGGGCAGCCTGGGTGCGACGCTCGGATGCGTACGCACGAGTTCCAGCACCACCGCGTTGAGGGTGACCCGCTGGCCGGTCTGGCGCTGCTTCGCGCGCCGGAGCGTATCGAGAATGACGTAGAGATCCGGAGTGGCCGGACAATAGATCGTTTTGCGCGGCGTGGTCGTCTTGCCGCGGCGTGGCGTGGTCATGGTGTGTGCTCCTGCATCCAGGCAACGGCACGTGCCGTGTCCGCCTCCTGGCTGGCGGCGTTGGAGGGCCAGACCCAGATGGTGGCCTCGTGGTCGAAGTCGATATCGCTAAACACCGCTTCGGGATAGCGCGCGACGAGCACCTGCATGGCGTCTTCCAGCGTCGGCGCGGTCTCGTCTGTAGGGCGGAGCAGATCAGTAATCCGTATACTCACCGCTGTCCTCCTTTCCGTATCCAGAGACGCATGACGTTGGACTTGGACGCCGTGCGGTAGAGGATGTCATCGCCGGCGCGGGCGTGTGCCTCCAGGAGGTCGTCCATGATTTGCCCCATGTGATACTGTGGGCGTCGCTCGGTCCAGCCCTCGCGGCCTCCAGGGTAGTTATTCTTGGATGGCCCGAGATCGTGGATGATATGTGCCGTGCCAGAGCCGTCCAGGGTGGAGAGCTTCTTCACCGTGTTGCGGCTCTTGCCGCCCGTGTGGTCGTGAATTTGCATACGCTTCGTCCTTCGTGGGGAGCGCGAGGCTCCCCGGTTCGTAGTGAGAGCGCGAGGCGCTCTTTTGGAGGCCCCCGTGCCGGAGGAGACGCCTGATGCCGGATGAGTCGCCGGAGGACCAGGACCGCCTCCAGCTCGGGCTCCATGTCGTTGCGCCACGGCTGACGATGCTCCACCTCACGGCCAGTGGGGCGCAGGCCGAAGACCGTCTACGCGAGGCCCTGAGCGGCGAACTGCCCGTGGTCGGGGCCTGCTATGCCTACGTGTGCACGGCTCTGACCTGGGAGGGGGAGGAGATCCGTGTGAGCTTTCAGTTACAACGCCTGGTCCTGCCGGACCAGCCGCCCGATCCCGCACCCTGACAGGAGGACAGTGCTGAGGCGCTCTTTGACATGGGCGTGATATGTGGCCCGGTTGCGAATCTTCCCGCGCGCGGCGGGATGAATAATCCGCAGATGCGGCAGCCCATACGTGCGCAAGGCCTGCGCAACCCGTGCTCCCATGCCCACGACGTCCCATCCCTGGAGCTGGCGCCTGTGCGCCAGTGTCAAGATCACGGGGTCAAGCGTGCCGTTGTCGTAAAACAGATTGACGCACTCGTAGTGCTTCCCGTGCTCCAGGCCCAGCTGGGCGAGGGCCTCCTGTAAGGTCTTCGCCGCCAGGCGTCCATCGGCCCAGGTCCAGCCCTTGGCGATGGCCGTTTTTGAGCGTTTCTCCCCTATAAAGAGGTATGGCATCGGATGTTCTCCTGATGGCTGCGGGCCTGTTTGTCCCGCCAGAGCAGCGCCAGGCGCGCCTGGATACCAGGCAACTGGAGCAAGGCATCTTCGACCCCCTCTGCCAGGTTCCACAGGTCGCTGGCATTGATCTCTGCGCCGTCCAGGAGATCCCGCAGAAGCAGGCGGGCCTCCTCGGGCGTGAAAGTACGGTCAAGCATAGGCTTCGTCCTTCTTCGTTACTCGAGCAGCGCGCGTGGGAGCACCACCACGGGCCCCACGAGTCGCTGCCCAGCCAGGTTTGAGGCAGAGCGATTCTCTGCCAGGTTCTTGTGCAAGCCGTCTTCATCGACCAGCAGGCAGAGATGCGGCAAGCCGGGAATCCCTACCAGTTCGAGGTACCCGCCAACAGCGGTCTGCAGCGCCTTGAGCCAGGCGCCGTCCCCAGGAACGCGCGCCAGCGGCGTTGTCGTGCCGTCAACGGCAATGACGTAGGCGCCTATCGGGTCGTGATCACTCTCCATAATGCTTCGTCCTTTCCTAGCGGCTGAGCCGCTCAAAGATCGCCCGGTTCTCCTGCATCACCTGGCGCAGGGCGTCGTTTTGTGCGGCGTGGGTACGGATTCCTACGACAAACGCGCCCCCTGTTGCCAGCAGGATGACAGCCAGTAACCAGAAGTTCCAGCGCGCATAGGACTCCATGCGATCGGCAATACGGGTGAGGCGGACGCTCATCATGTCGAGTACGCGGGTCATCGCCTGGATCGCGCGTACCGCGTCAGCCGGGGTCAACTCTGCGGCCATAGGCGTCGTCCTTCCATGGGCGCCACGGGGGCGCCTGCAGGTGGTTTACACTAAGGGCTCTTGTGTCTGGGCAAACAGGCCACACGGGGCGGTCTCGGGTTCTGGGGCGCGCCTGTTACGCGTGCAGATGGTGAGGATCTGCTGGCGCAGCACCGGGGCGCCTTCGTTGTCCGCCGCGCGTACGAGCTGGCGGCTCAGGGGCTCAGGCAGGCCGAGTGCCAGACCGGCCGCGGCATACTCTGCGATGTCGTACCGGCCCAGGGTGTGCCGCCAGGCCACATACGTGATGATGCACATAGACCGGTGCGGGACGTAGGAGCAGAGACGGATGGCGTCGTTTGCAAGGAAGTGGAGACGATACGCGCTATCGGTGGCAATGGCCTGCTCCAGCTTGGCCAGAAACGTCGTGCGCGTCATGGGCTTGGGGATCGTGGGCGTCATGGTTGTCCCTTTCTTTCGGGGAAGGGGACAGCTCCCGCTGTCCCCGGTAGTGTTAGAGCAAGGCACCTTGTTCTTGCGCAAACAGTCCGCACGGTGCCGCTTGCGGCTTGGTAGACACCTTCTTACTTAGCCAGGCAAGTTCGAGGCGCTCTCGTGCCAGCTGTGCCCTACTCTTTTCTGCCTGGACGGCGATGGTGTCGGCCAGTGCTTGCATAGTCAGAGGCTCAGGCTGCGTCTCGGATTCTGGCTCTTGCGCTGGCGCCGCTTCTGGGGCACAAGGAACCGTCAGGGATACCAGCACGGTCTGTACGCCTGTACCGGATTCCTTGAACGTGTCAGCAGGGAGTGCTGTTATGTGTCCATCGTAGCGCTCTACAAGGGCTCTGAAGGCAACAGCCTCCTTGCTGGTGTGAAAGGTCGCGCCAGAGGACATCACAGCGACGAGACGCCCAGAGGTCTTGAGGAAGTCGATAGCGTGCAGTACATGTTTATACTGATCCGTGAATGGCGGATTCATCAGCACCACGTCACAGGGCTCGACGTGTGCCGGGTCGAGGCTCAGGAAGTCGGCACAGGTATAGGTGGTGCGCGGGTCGCGTCGCTTCGCCAAGGCCAGGCTCAGCGCGTCATTGTGTTCAATCGCGAGGATGCTGCTGGCTTCGTCGTCATAGAAGAAGGGCACGCGTCCTATGGCGTCCAGGAGTGCCCCCGTGCCGGCGCTCGGCTCTAACACGCGCTCGCCGGGTTGCAGGTCCGCTAGCCGTACCATGCGGTCAGCCAGGTCGGCAGGGGTGGGAAAGAGTTGCTCCACTACGGCCACGTGCACGCCGGCCTTGAGCTGCGCTTTCATGGCTTCGTAGGCGTGAGGCGTGGGCGTCTGCGCTGGTGCCGGTTCTGGCGCAGGGGCAGGGGCAGATGCCCGGAAAAAGCCGGTACCGTCCGCGTGGTCAATAATGCGTCCCGCTGCCCGTAAGCGCTCCACGGTCGCCTTGCTCATGACGTCGCCTAGCTTGTCAAAGGCAATGGTGCGCGTGAAGTTCTTGCTCCCATTGCCCCAATTATCCAGGACGGATACGGTGACCTTGTTGACTTTCACAATGTACGACCAGCCACCACTGTGCGAGGCCCAGCAGCGACAGGCACCGCCGACTTCTGGACGTGTCTGGTCGGCAACCGTGCCGCCGGCGTCGTCAAGCATGGCGCGCTCGTAGGCCAGGCGGTTGTTCAGGTGCGCAATCCAGCGCGCCATGCTGGCCAGGCTCTGGGCATAACAGGGCAGCGCCAGATCCCGCGCTTGCTCTGGGGTGATAATGCCGCCGTCCAGGGCAGACCACAGGCCCATGTCGCCTTCGTACTGTGATGCCGGAGGCTCGCGGGGGTAGTCGGCCAGGGAAAACTTGAAGCTGATATACGAGCCAAAATTGCTCAGGGTCAGGGCATAGGGCATGGTCAGGTTGTCGTGGGACCAGGCCTTGATGCGCTTTTCGGCTTCGTCCTTCGTCTTTTCACACTTGCGTAGCTCGGCTTCCAGGGTCTTGATGCGTCTGGCCCGGACGTCGGGACGTTCTTTGTACTTCGCGTGTCGGAGCGCACCAGCGGCGCGCTGTTCCCAATACTTCGAGGTCTCCCACAGATTGACGGCTTTGCGCATGCCGTTCTCTATGCGCTTCGCGTCTCTACGGGCGTGGGCTTCCGAGCTATGCCCGACTAAAATCGGCTGGCCTAGCGGGATACCGCCAGCAATGCGCTCGACTTCTGCGTGTGCACGCGTGGCTTCGTCATTACGTTTGTCGCTGTACTCTGCAAAGCGCTCAGCGCGTACCTCAGCGCGGTCGACCAGCGTCGTATCTTCGTCGTCGATGTCTTCGCAGAGTGCGAGCAAGAAATCTTCCCGCGCCGGGCTCCAGGCCGGGGCAAAAAAGCATGCCTGCTTCGGCGCCCAGCGAAAACCAAGAGCCTTCGCCCTTGCATAGGTGTCTTCGTCCAGGCGCTCAGTGCTGTAGAGCCGCAATTTATTCTCTGTGGGGCAGTACGTTGCTGACATTGTCATGCTATACTTTCCTTCTGCTGTTAGTCTAGGCCATGCTGTGCGAAGGCGCCTACGTCGTTGCTCCGACGTAGGCGCCGGTTTTTACGCCTCTTCGTCGATGTCCAGGGTCCACCAGCCGTTATCTGCTAGATACAGACGGAACACATAATGCTGCTTGTCTTCGAAGGCGTTGTATGGTGTCTCCTCTGCATGGATACTGGTATGCCCATCTGAGACGTACCAATGAAACTCGAACACCTCGCCGGGTTGCACATTGCTGGCGTGTTCATCAAGCCAGGCCGCATCATAAAATAGGTCAGACTGATGATCCTGCATGAGTGGCTGTGCCAGCCGTACCAGGTGGCCAAACACCACAGCGACATGCGTAAAAGGCTCTTTGCGGCCTATATTCATGAGACGGTAACTGCCAACGGGTTGCGCGATTGCAGGCATGGTTTCCCCTTATTGTAGCGTTAGGCTATCGCCATTAAGTGTTGTTCGACACGTAGCTGCAGCGCTTCGCACAGAAGCGACACGCCCAGCCGGGTTTCTGTCCTGGTGATCTCCTCGGCAAGCTCAAGATAGCGCTCGGCTACCGCGTCAGCGCAAACGTCTGGACGTTGGCAGTCTGCCAGCATAGCACAGAGCTGCGCCTTAAAATCCTGCGCCAGATCCCGCGCCTGCGCATCAGGAATACTGGCAGTCCACAAGGGCAGATCGTCGACGGGTGACAGCGGCACGCGTGCTTCCTGGGCCCGGCGCGCCAGGCGCAGACGCCAGTAGGCTGAAACGGGCGTCTGTTGCGCGGCTCTGGCGCCGACCTGGGTAAAGGTAAAACTCACTTGGTCAGGGCACTCCAGGCCATAGCGGCCGGCCATGGTCTGGGCGAAGTCTAAGCTCTTTTCCCAGCGGGCCCAGTCACGATAGTTTTCGTTCCGGATCTGGGCGCAGAGCTTTGCCAATGGCAGACTATCCGTCTTGCGGATGACGCGCGCAACCTGTGCGGCGTCGCCTTGTGTGACAGACAGGCCTGCTGTGCTGGCGCTATCCTGTGCCTTCATACGCCTTCCTCCTGCGCGGTCTCTTGCATCGCTAAGACCGCGTCTATCAGGCCATCAAAACGCTGCACAAGCGTCTCTAGGGCCAACTTGGTTGCACTATGCGGCAAGTCCCACACATGCCGCTCTAACTCGTCTACACAGTCTGCTAAGGCGTTGAATACCTGTAGCCTGTCCATCGTGCCTCTCTCTCATGAAGACATTTACTGTACTCTAATATATTGTACTACACTACAAAACTCCCGCGCTACTTTATTTGTGCTTCGCCCTTCCTTTTTGCTTCGCCCTTCCTTTTCCTGGCTCTGCGCTCGCTTCGTCCTTCATGTGTACGCATAGGGAGAGTGCTCGGGAAGGTTGCCAGCGATCACCGGGCCATGCCAGGGAGACAGGGAGAGCAGGGGGGACGGGGACGGGGAAAGTGGGGGACAAAAAGGGGACGTAAGATCTGGCGCCAGCATAGCGCAGGGAGGATACCAGGGAGACGTTCTCCCGATCGTACCAGGGAGACGTTCTCCCGATCGTACCAGGGAGACGTGCCAGGGAGGATACCAGGGAGACGTGCCTCCGATCGTACCAGGGAGACGTTCTCCCGATCGTACCAGGGAGACGTGCCAGGGAGGATACCAGGGAGACGTGCCAGGGAGGATACCAGGGAGACGTGCCTCCGATCGTACCAGGGAGACGTTCTCCCGATCGTACCAGGGATAGCGACCAGGGAGCAGGCAGACGTACCAGGGATAGCGCCCAGGGACAGCTGTCAGCTGTCCCTGGGACACGTGCTAAGCAAGCGCCATGATCGCAGTTTCGGCGCTTAGCTGGCTATCCTGGCAGGGTATCGCGATACCTAGCAAGGTCTCAGCTTGAGATATTTTGGCAGACAATAACTCGTATGCTTGCATAATAGCGTCGACGTTAGGCGCGGTATAGGCGCATCGTTCTATGATCTTGGCGAGCTGGCCATCAAATTCCTGCGCGAGTTCGCGCGCGAGCGCTTGCCGGTTGGCGTGACTCATGTCAAGCGCCAGCGTTGAGAGCGTTACTGTGCCGGCGGACAGCTCAGCGTTACAGAGTTTTTGCACGCGCTGCACATACTCCAGGCCAGTATCGTCCAGCACGAGACTTAGGCCTGTCCACAGGCCTACCGTATACGGCTCGAGTAACCGATCGCAGATCTTGCGCAGGTCATTATCATAGAGTCGCTCTTGTCCTTGCTCTATCAGTGTCGCAATCTCAAGATCGATGCACAGATGGGCATACTCGCTTGCCGCTTGCTCTCGTATCAATTCCGGAAGAGCACTTGCGTGTGGTGCGTACAATCGCGCTATCAGCTGTGAATACTCTACAGTATCATCGCCACAAGCCTGTACGTGAATTTGTATGTCCATACCTTTCTTTTTGGCGTTTTTTGGCGACTTTGCGATTGCTTTACAGAGCCGGCCGGCTTGATCGTAAAATCGCTGGTAGCGTAGCAGGGTATATGCGGCAGCGGCCCTACAGGCATCTGTTTTTGCGCGCACGGCCGGTAACAGGCCTTGTGCCTCTGACTCACTTTGGCATATGCCGTAGCGTGTGAGACTTGCCAAAATGAGGTTACGGTACGCATAGGTCTCTTTTTCAATCGATATCTTGAGTAGATGCACTTTTTCCCCTTATCGGGAGGGACAGCTGTCCCTCCCGATAGACATATGATTAGCTATTGAGTTGAGCCAGCTGGCTTTCTAGCCAAGCGCGCGCAGTCTCTAACGAGACAATGCTATCTTCTTGAACTGGGCCCACATAGCAGGCTGCAGCAGGTATGCCGGCATGCGGTGCCAGGGTATTGTCAATCCATACGCGTAGCGTGCTTTTATCGGCAGGGAAACCGTAGCATGGGCTAATGGGCCCATAGATAGGTTGGCCTATTTCAAAGAGGCGAAAACAGATACGCCTACAGAATGCAGCGGATGTCGTTAAAATCGTATCGTGACTACTCCAGACACTATCGGACGTCAGCAATGGTATGCATATTGTGCCGGTCTGGAATTGATCATAGGCGTTTAGCGTATGGTCGACACCATAGAGCGTTACGATACGGCCGGCCTGTTTCGCAAGAGCAACAAGCGCCAGGGTTGCGGCCGTATTCCAGGCTATTTGCTCTGGCGTGACATAGTGTGAGTAGGCTAGAGGGAGCACTATCAAAATGCGCCCATGGACACCACTACGTTGCACGCGGACAGTCCTGCGCCAGGCAGTAGCGAGCTGTCCGCGGAGCACCCTATGCGGATTGATCCGAGATCCTTGACGCGTCCAGATCTGCTGGCGCTTGATGCTAGACGCTTCTAAGTCTTCGCCATCTAATTGTTCTGATAATTGCGCTACTCGCTCTATTCTTTCCTGCAAATACGGCGCGTCAAAATTCCGACAGTACCCCACAAATTCTGAGAGTGACTCTGCCCAGTTCTCATTAGGTGTATTGTCGATTGCATGGTTTTTATACGAAGGATCTTTTTTTCTATAGTTGAGCCAGCTATCGCCATCTCTTGATGCGTCAATCGTATCTAGCGCATGGGCTAGACTCCCGTAATAGGTACATGGTTGCGCTATCATGTGGTGTCCTCCCTATTCCAGGCCAGCTGTAAGCATATCGCTATCCAACGCCACATGAACCTTGCTCAACTCATCTGCTTTCCAGTCAGAAAAATGATTAAACCATGCCTGTTCTACCGTATAGAGCGGCCGGCCGTTATGATCGCACGTCGACACCTTGTTGCTATTTAAGGCTATATCCCTGGTAGAAATATCTCGCTTGAATTGTGGGATTGCTCTGCAGCGTTCGCGCAACATATGGCCGTATTGCACGATGCCAGCGTCAAATGTTTCTTGCTCTAGTTCTGCATCGTAGTCACACAAGATCTGCCCTTGCCGTAAGCGTGACAGCGTACGCTCATCTAACTGATTAGCGCCTACAAATTGCATGTTTGCACCATGGCCGAACGTATTAGCAGCTGCCATAAAATAGGCTTTAGGATGTTTCACTACGGCCGGTTGTTCATAGCGCAATGGGATATGCCAGCTGCTATTGTCCAGTACTGCACTCAAAATAATGAGCATATTTGCGTCAGCGCTATCTAGTTCATCTAACAGCACTACACCACCATTTTCATAGGCGTTTACCATCGGTGCTGGCACGTAGGAAAATTTGCCGCTATCGCCTACAGGCAGGAGCCAGCCTTGCAAAATTCCCTCGTCCACACCAGCACTAAGCGAAACACGTGTAAAAGATACGTCTAATACCTCGGCAAGCTTTTCTGCAGCTGTGGTCTTTCCACATCCGGCCGGCCCGACGAGAAACGCCGGCACATTGCACTGTGCTAGCCTGAGCAGCTGAGGAAAAAACTTAGGTAGCCGGCCGCTTACCTCTTTTACTGGCCTGTCGTTTATCTGGATGCGCATGATAGGCGCATGACTCGCTAGCCCGCTTTCTGTTTCGAGACGCTCTATAGCACTGGCTACCATGTTTTGCGCTGTTTCTGCTGCGATTGTGCGTACATGTTCCGTGCTGAGTGTGTTTTCTGGCACATAGCCCATTTCGCGCAATCCATCGGCAATAAGCGCAATGAGAGGATTGCTTGATACCGTAGGCGTAGGAATAGGCGTAGGAATAGGCTCAGGCTCAGGCTCAGGCGCGGGAACAGGCACGGGAACAGGCTCAGCATAGCTCTCATTGCCCTCTGCCTCTGCCTCTGCCTCTGCCTCATGCCAAGGTGTGTCTGGTGTCGGAGGATTTTCGAGTAGTGCGACAGCTGGCGCGCTTTTCAGAAAATCGCGCCAGAGAATAGGCATACGACTAATATCTTTTTCACCAGAGATAATGAGAGCGACATTGCCCATGTTTCCCTTGCTACTTGCATAATCTCTAAATGCTTGGGCCCATGCCGGCGAGGTTTTCAGTGTGCCTTGCGTTATTGTGCTAAGATCTGTTTGCATTGCCTAGTATCCTCATGTGGTAGGCAGTGTTCTGGCCATGGCGTCATGTGGAGAAGACATGGCGCCATGTTTTCCCATTGTTCTAGCGTGGAATCCTCACAAGTCCTTATCGGCTATAGTGTCCTAAATCTTTACTACACTACATTGCATATATAAGTGTTCCACACGCTGCAGAGACTCGCCACAGTATTTTGTGCGGCCTGGGCATGTTTGCTTTTGGCGATGACACTCAAGGCTTTTTATGACGCGCGCACACGTGTAGGAAAGCACAGGAGCACAGGCTAGTAGCTCGAGACGTGACAAAATTAGTTTTTGGCTTCAAGTATTCCTTTAAGAAAATATTTCCGCAAAGCATCACATGCATGCGCTCTCTTTCCCTGGTAAGATAGTTTCCTAAAAGTATCATGCACGCATGTGCACTATAAAAGCGCGTAGGAACGTGTTTTCAAGCACTTAGAATATGCAACCCGCATCATATCACTTTGATAACAGGGTACAATCTATTGTTCCCCTTATGACTTTTTCCCTATGTCTTGCCCAATAAGGTTACAAACTCTCAAGTCTACACTATCCATTATGTATTGATATGCAAGTAGTTACAGAGTTATTACTCTATCTTATTGGACTTGTCCTTACTCTCACGTAGTTAACATAATACCTATTATCAGAACATGTAACCAAAAGTGTACGCACTCTACGTGCGGAGTTGAGCACGTTGAGTGCTATGGTTCATGCTTAGGAAGCTTCTCTTTTTGTGGCATGTATCTGGCTTCGCTTCGCTGGCGTTCCTGCGCATGTGCGCAGGAACGCGTACCAGGAATTTGTACCCCATAGGGGCTCCACGGCTGGGAGGTTCGAGGGCAAGCGCCTCAGCCCCGTCTCAGCGCGCACTCCGTGCCTACATATAGCGGGTGAGGGCTTACGCGGGTGTGTCCTGGAACGGGGGAGGGCTTACGCGCGAGGCTTCCCTCTGGGACGGTGGGTGTCCCTCGCGGGGGTGGGGGGTCTACGCGGGCGCAGGAGGCTGTTGTGGGGCGGGGCATGGGGGTACGGGGTCGTATGAAGCAAGAGAAAGAAGGAGACGTGTGTTTGCGTGAGAATTGACGCGGGCTTGTCTGGCAAAAAGTTAACGTGTATGATGATACGAGACATAATGGAGTATGAGAGAAGGAAATGGATGAATAAGCCTACGGCGCTGGCGGGTGAAGGAAGTACTGGCACTATAGCGCAGGTATCCGGGCGACGCAAGCCACGTCGTGCGGAGGAATGGGTCTGGGTGTTTCAGGGGCATCTGCGGCAGATGGCGTGTGATCGGCGGCTCAAGGGGGCGCACTGGCGGGTGCTGGCGTATATGATGAGCTGTGTGACGTTTGCGCAGGACCTGGTGATCCGGCAAGCCGAAGTTGGGGGCGCGCTGGGGATGGCGCCACAAGCGGTGTCACGGCTGTTGCGGGACCTGGATCAGTTAGGGATTGTGCTCCGCGTCAAGCAGGGGGAAATCCCGGCGACCTATCGCCTCAACTCGCAGTATATCTACAAGGGACGTGGGGAGCGCCTGGAGCAACGCCGGGCGTATCAGGGCAAGGAGCGACGCCGTGGCTGAGTCAGAGGGCGACATTGAAGCTGTGGCGCGTATGGCCTATGAGGCGTACTGTGCCGTGCGCGATCCCTGGTGGCATCCGTCGTGGTCGATGTTGTTCCCGGAGACGCAGCGCGCCTGGTGTAGCGTGGTGCTGGTGATCCGCCTCCACGATGCGGGCCAGGCAGCGAAGGAGAAGGCTGGTGGCTGAGCCAGAAGCAACGGTCGAGGGAGCAGAAGGCCCGCTTCCCGTCATGGTGCAGTTCATGGCGGCGAAACCCAACACGATGTTTTCGGCGGAAATGACGCAGTTAGTGACGTTTCTGCGCTACACGCAGGCGGTGCCCTGTGCCGAGTGTGGCAAGCGCTCGAAGCATCACTGGACGATGCTGGTGTCGTTTCAGGCGCAGAGTATGAAGCCAGGCATGTTTACGCTGGCGCAGTCGGGCAAGGTGCATCTGCCGCTGGCGCCGGTCTGTCGGGCGCACCTGCTGGCCCCGTCCCCGCTACCAGAGGCGAAGGGGAGGCGAGGATGACTGAAGAGGAAGCCCTGGAGAAGCTCAATCAGCTCATGACGGAGACGTTTCCGCATTATGTGCTGGACGGGCACACGCCGGTCAAGGCGACGGACTTTTTGACCTTCATGGCCTGGTATGAGCAGACGGATCGCCACGTGGCGCATGATGACGGCGAGACCTGGGAACTCTCCACCGTGTTTCTCGGGGTCGCGGTGCACCATCCCCGCGACAGGGAGGAGGGGGCGTTGCCGGAGTTGTTTGAGACCTGTCTCTTCCGCACGGGTGACCACGCGCAGGTGCTGGCGCGCTACCACACCTGGGAGCAGGCCGCAGCCGGGCATGCCTCCTGGCTGGAGGGGGTGCAGGCGCACGACGGCGTGGCACGTCCTGTCCCCAAGGAGCCGTAGTGGATGCAGACGACGCGGTCAAGCAGCTGTTCCCGGACCGGCAGTGGTTCGACCTCTGGCAGGCAGGGGCGCTGGGGCGGTTTCTGCCCAAACGAGGCGCACGTGGTGATCCGACGCCGGTCCTCGAAGTGCACTGGCTCCAGGAGGACGGCACGCGCGCCATAGGGCTTATGCTTCTAGAGATCGAGAACTTTAACGAGTGGGACGTGCGGCGCCAGGTGCTGCACGACTTAGGGGTCAAATGGGCGACGGATGGCTGGCAGGTGCTCGCCCTGGTCTTTGCCACCTGTGCCTGGACGCGGGCGTTTACGCCAGAGGAACTCGCCGCACGGGCCGGGCGCCTGGTCGAGACGTACGACGATAAGCAGGAAGTCATGCTGGTGCAGGGCAAAACGTTGGACGGGCGCAAGGCGTTTGCGCAGAGTCAGATCCTGCGCGACAAAACGGCACGCGTGCGGGCCACCAGGGCGTGGCATATCGAGCACGCCGGGGAGACCATGCAGATGGATTTTTCGACCCTCGATGTCGCCTGGAGCGCGTACCTGCGCACGCTGGTTGCCCTGCGCGCGCCGGGACCTGAGCTGCATGGCTAGGGAGGCGTATGCGGCCGGCAGAACACGAGCTACGGCAGCAACTCGAAGGCATGGACCTGGTGCGGCTGCAGCAGCAGCGGGGCTGGTGCTATAGTTCCCCGCAGCGCTTTGTCCTCGTCCACGGGGTGTGGTCTGCGCCGCATCCGGTCCCGCCTGGCATGTGGGAGGGGCGCCCGCGCTGCTGTTTTGACAACGCCATCCATGTCGCCATCCTCTACGACCTGCCCTATATCGAGGGATATGCGCTCCTGGGGCTGGGGGAGACGGCGATCGCCCTGCACCATGCCTGGAACCTGGACCCCCAGGGCCGTGTCATCGATGTCACCTGGCGTCCGACGCTTGGCCTGGCCTACGTGGGCGTGCCGTTCAGTCCTGAGCGTGCCGACGAGGCGACCTGGGAGTTCGATGGGACCATTCTCGAAGACTACAAGCGGCGCTATCCGCTGCTCAGAGAGCCCTGGCAGGGCGAAGCGCCAGACCGCGTCTGGCCTGCTTCCCCGCGTCTGTCCACCATACGGCGCAGGAAACGGCGCCTGCTGCCCCCGGAGGTCACGCATGGCTGAACCCATTCTCTACCGCCATAGCGAGACGGTCTGTCCGCGGTGTGGCCATCCCCTCAATGCCCTGGCGCAGGCCGGGGGGATTGTCGAACCTGGGGTGCCGGAACCAGGCGACCTGAGCGTGTGCATCCAGTGCCGCAGCGTGCTCGAACTCACGACGATCGGTGGCTACCGCGTGCTGACCCCGCAGGAGGTGGCGCAGCTGCCAGAGGACGAGCGCATCGACCTGGAAGCCACGCAAGCGCACCTTGCCATGTACGACGTGTGGAAGCAGCAGCAGGAGGACACGCATGGCTAAGCGTTGGCGCATGGGTGGATGGTGTCTCGTGGTGCTCCTGGGTTGCGCGGCCTGTACGGTCACCTGGAGTAAACCGGGGATGACCCCGGAGGCGTATGCGCGGGATAATTATGCCTGCGAGGTGGACGCCAGCCGCGTCGCGCCGACGTCGGATATGCACGTCATCAACCAGGGGGCGAAAGACCGCGTGTATATCGCCTGTATGGAGGCGAAGGGCTACCAGCGGCAGTGACGGCACGGGCGCCCAGGGCTCATCACCCTGCATGCCGGGAGGACGACGCGTGGAGTCTCTGCCTGTGGGCGATCCCCTCGAGGGCGACCGCCAGATCGAGCAGCTGATTTATCCCACCGGGCAGTGCTTTGACGATGCCATCGAGTTGCTCGTGTCCCTGCTCACGGAGGAGCACGTGCCACCGGCGCAGCTCAAGCTCGTGCACGCCATCTGTCTCATGCCAGGGGAGGCCAGCCGCTTTGCCCACGCCTGGGTGGAACGGGACGGGGAGTGTCTGTTTGTGGGGATCTACCAGGGCGAGCGCGTGCGCTGCACGACCGACCGCGCGCTCTACTACCGCAAACTGCGCGTGCAGGAGCGCACCAAATATACCCCGCAGCAGGCCGCGCACGAAAGCGCCCGCACGTCCTCCTGTGGGCCCTGGAAACAGCGCTACCTGGCGCTCACCCATGATGCGCCGGCGCGAGGAGAGGGCGATGCGCCAGACCCCCTGCATCTGGTGTGACGAAGTCATCCTGCCTGCCGAATCCCGCTACACCTACGCCAACGGGCCGCGCGCGCACCGCGCCTGTGCGCTCAGGCAGGTGATCGGCTCGGTGGCGCACCTGGAGCGCCGCTGCTCCTGCTATGTGCCGGGCGCGACCGAAGGCGACCCGGACGGACTGACCCGGCGCGCAGCCGCCGAAGCCGCTGTGCGGGTGTTTCTGCGTCTCGGGTGGGACGCCCTCTCTGCCGACTAAGTTGCGCTCAAACCAGTCCTGGCGTATGCTCAGTGCTCTCCCCCCATCGTGCCCCTCTGTTTGTTGCATAGTTCATTTGCTTAGGGTACAAAACTCTAGGTACAATTAGTTATGGATAATCTCGTCGATGTTCCTGGCCAGGTCAAGATTTATACCCCAACGCCTACTATTGCGCGGTGTATGCGTTCGCAGGCTATTTTCCGACTGCTGGTGTCAGGGAGGGGCGAAGGCAAATCGAGTGGATCGCTCATGACCATCGTGACGCACGCGCAGAAACAAGATCCTGCGCGCTGGCCGCTCAAGTTCGCTGCCCTGCGTGATACGAGACGCAATCTCGGGCTCACCACCGCGGCGACGATCAAAGAATGGTTCCCGGAGGGTCTGGCGAGCTTTTGGGTCGGCAAGGATCTGGAGCCAGAGTATTGTCAGATCCGCTTGCACCCGGACCAGGCCCCGGTGGTCGAATTTTTCTTCTTTGGCTGCGACAACCCGCGTGACTACTCGAAATTCCAGTCGTTTGAGTGCGACGGGGTGTGGATGGAGGAGCCGGCGCCTGCTGCAGATATCTCAGGCGGGATTCCTGGGGACGCCCTCGCGATCGCCGTCACGTCCATGCGCAAAAGCGCCCAGCCCCTGGTGATCATTGCCGAAAATCCCCCGGATGGCTCGGACTGGACGGCGCAGACCTGGAATCTTCCCGGTGCCGAACCGACCGATTGGGATAGTGAGCGCCAGGACGCGATCGAGCGCATACGCCAGCAGTCCGAAGTGTTTTTAATTCCCAAGGGCGAAAATCACCATTTAGACCTCAAAACCCCCGGCTACCGCGAGCGCAACCGCGATATGCTCCTGGCCCTGGGGCGTGCGGACCTGGTGGCCCGCCTGGTCGAGGGCAAAGTCGGCAACGTCAAAATTGGCGAGCCGGTGGCCTCGAACTTCCGACCAGAACACCTGGTGGATGCGGTCCCCCCGGTGCAGGCGGGCGAGCGCCTGATTACGAGTTGGGATCCCAAACACTCGCCGGCCTGCATCCTCTGGCGTGTTCGGCCGGGCGGATTTTGTGATATTATTGCGGCGTTCCAGGGTGTCAACATGGGCGTCAAACAGCTCATTGAAAAGACCATCCGGCCCTGGTTGGCGCTCTACGTCCCGGATGAGGTGACGTTTATCCATACCGGAGACCCGAATACCACGAACGAAGACCAGAGCGATTCCGCCATGTCCGCGGCGCGCGTGATTATCGATCTGATGGGCGGCGAGCAGTGGGTGCCAGGCCCGGTCTCCATCGAAGATCGCCGGTTGCCGATGCATGACTGCCTGAATCGCTACCACAACGGCCGGCCCTGGATTCGCATCGATCGGCGCCATAGCAAGGTGCTGATTCAGGCGCTGCAAGGTGGTTGGCATTATGGTCGAGACACGACGGGTCGTATCATCAAGGAACGCTGGGTGAAAAGCCAGGCATGTGTCGATTCCCAGACGGAAATGCTGACGTATGATGGCTGGAAGCGCGTGGGGCAGCTTCGTGAGGGCGAGGCGGTCTATGGCTATGACGCGCTTCGCCACAAGATCATGCCCGATGTGCTGAAATACGTGCAGGTGTATGACGAAGAGACGCCGGTCATCCACTGGCAGAGCCAGAGCCTGGATATGATGGTGACGCCGACGCATCGTTGTGTCGTGCGCCATAAACACGTGCATAGACGGCCGAATGGGAAAAAATGGACGAACTATGGTGACCCTGAATTTGTCGAAGCCGCAGACCTCAATACCGCCCACTATGTTGCATGTGCCGCTGTCCGTGCGTCGACATTGCGTCATGGGAAAGACCGCGAGTTTTCTGATGAGTTTATCCGTCTGTGTGCGTGGGTAGCCACGGAAGGACACTATCGTCCTAACGGCAGTGTTGTTATCGGTCAATCGACCGGGCGCAATGCCGAGTATGTCAGACAACTCGATGAGTTAGCTGCGTGGTTTCCTACCGGGATGCATCGGACCAAAGGATGGGAGCCCTACGGAAAAACCAGGGCGCCTGTGGCTACGTGGTATCTGCATCGCGAACTCGCTTTGCTTATCCGGCAATGGATGCCGAACAAATATCCTTCAGGGGCGTTTATTGCCCAGATGAGCGCTGGACAGATGCGCCTCTTTCTCTATGAAGCGGAAAAAGGGGATGGGGCCTGGGCCACCATCTTGCCAGTGTTGACGGATTTTTCGGATCGCTTGCAGATGTGGAAGAGTCCGCGTGCGTTTGTGCTGTCGACCTCGTCTGAGGCCGAAGCCGATGCGTACCAGCATATGGCGAGCCTGGCTGGCATTCGCAGCCATGTGCACAAAGCGAGTAAGGAAAAAGTCCGTAGGGAGCAAGGGCTTCTGTGGAATGACCAGTGGTTTATTACGCTCATCAGACGTGGGGACTATGCGGCGATTGACAAGTGCGCACGCACAGAAACGACGGTGCCAATGGTCTGGTGTCCGACCACGGGGACTGGCGCCTGGATTGCGCGTCGCAATGGCCTGGTCTTTCTCACCGGCAACAGTGACGTCGGGGAAGCCTTTGCGTACGGCTGCGCCATGCTCACCCGGCGCGAGCTGGCCCTCTCGACGCAGGAAAAATGGCGCCGCAAAGTCTCGCAGATGCACCGTGATTCCCGTCTCCGGGTGGTGCATGGGACAGGAGCCTGATATGCCCCCACGCAAGCGGCGCGCGCCGCGGCCAGCGCGCGTGCCAGACCTGGAGCCGACCCCTGCGCCGGCCCCAGCGCTCTCCGCGTCTGGCCCGCGTCCGGTCTTTTCCCTCGACCCGCGCACCGGACGGGCGGTCCACGAGCGCAGCGAGAATGGCTACCTCTGTGCGCGGAGACCGGGCGATGACTGGCGCGACCGCATGATGACGGTCTGGCGTCCTGGCCCGACCTGTGCGTCGTGTTCCCGCCTGCGTATGGTGCTGGCAGCACTGACCGGCGAAGCCGGCGTGTGTGACTTGCTCGATGACATTGACCACCTGGCGCGGCTGGGGTGCTGCACCTGCGCCTATGCGCCACAGGAAGCCTGAGTATGCCGATCTCTGATGCGGGCCAGCTCACCTCGATACGCCTCAATCGGCGCCAGCGCACGCGCCTGGTGAAGCAGCTGCGCGACCACTACGACAAGGGCATCGCCGGGCGTGGCGACTGGCCGACGCGCCATGATGATCATTACCGCCGCTACCTGAGCGACTGGACCCTGCGTCCCGCCGGCCCGTGGCCCGGCGCGCCGCGCCTCTTTACGTCCCATACCCGCCGGACGATGGAAAAAATCTGGGGTGACTTATGGCGCGCGATTTTCCCCGGCTATGAATCGCTCGACCTTGACCCGCTCAACGAACCCGCCCTGGACCGCTTCCAGCGCGTCACGCAACTGGAGCGCTGGACCCTGCGCCACGCCATCAACGACGCCGACCAGGGCGGCTGGGCGCATATCGGCAAAATGGCCTTGTTCGACGCCCTGCTCGACTCCACGGGATTTCTCAAGGTCTATCCGTGGCGCCTGCCCTGGAATAACGTGCAGCCCGATACCATGATTCGGATCGACAACGTCGATGAGGGCACGCTGATTATTCCGCCTGGGGCGACCGGGTGTCAGTACCCGAACGCGGAGTATTTTGGCCAGGAACTCTGGGTGCGCTGGGACGATCTGGTGCGCAAGAAAGCCCAGGGCTTCCGCGTGCCTGACAAAGACACCCTCAAGCCCGTCGCCCGTGCGCTCACGGAACGCGAGCGCACCGAATCGGAGCGCGAGGGGCATCAAGTCCCGGAGCCCCACGAGGAATACAAAGTGGTGGAGATGTATGAGCGCTTTGTCCTCGATGACCCGGAGCAAGACCCGGAAGACGACCTGGTGGTGTCGTGGTATCCCGATGTGGACGACGATGAGTGCTTAGGCCGGGTGCTGTCTCTCACCGATTTGTTCCCGAATCAGCCGATCCCCACGCGCCCGTTTTTCTCCGTCACGGTCTGGGCGCAACCACGCCAGCTCAGAGGCATGGCGGTGCCAGAGAGGGCCAGAACGCCGCAAGATATGCTCAACCGGCTCGCGGAGCAAACCATCAACTACGGGGACGTGAGTATCCTGCCGTTTTTCTTTTACAACGCGATGCTCACCGGCGAGCTGCCAGATCTCCGGCAAGTCATGCCTGGCCAGGGTGTCCCCGTCAACGATGTGGGCGGGGTGACGTTTTCCCCGCGTGCCTCGCTGAACCGGCACTTCATGGAGCAAATGCAGGGCTGGGGCGCCGAAATCGAAGCGGACCTGCACGTCTCCGATATCTCCCTGGGGCGCCAGCCGACCAGGCCGAACGCGCCGCGGACTATGGGCGGCACCATGCTGCTCCTGCAACAGAGTCGGGAGGCGTTCAGCGACCTGGTGGACCACTTAGGGGCACAGTACTCTGCGCCACTCGATTTTCATTGGCGCTTGTGGCAGTATTTTATTCCCCCCGGCTTGAAAGTCCCACTCAAACGCGTGCGTCCTCGTCAGACGCCTCGCGCCCTGCCGGCGCATGGGCCGCTGTTCGACGAAGCAGCCCCGTTTGCGCAGGCACCGGATCTGGCGCTGAACGGAACATCGCCTGGTCTGGGTGGCGCGGCGCGTCCAGACATGGCCGGCTTGGCAGGCATGGGTGGCAATGGCGCGGCGCTTCCGGGCGTTGAGGCGCTCGGCTTGGCGGGCATGGGTGGCGCGGTGTCTCCAGACGTGGCAGGGACGGCGCCGCTCCCCCCTGGCGCAGAATCACTGTTCGAGCCCGAAGCGGAACACCTCCTGGAGGAAGAAGTCAGCAAAGAAGACCTCGAAGGGTCCTACGTGCTGCGCCTCACGATGAATCCCGAGCTGCCGTTTGACCGGCAGGTGGTCATGCAGCTGGGGGGACAAATGCTGCCGCTCCTCATCGAGCGCTATCCCATTGGTGCCAGGCTCCTGCTCAAGCGCATGTGGGAAATCAACGGCCAGAAGAACTTTAACCAGCTCTATCCGCCAGCCATCGCGCATCTGGAAACCCAGCTGCGCTTTACGCAGGTCCTCCTCCAGCAGACCATGCAGGAGCAGCAAATGGAGCAGGCGAAAATGCAGCAGGCGGCGGCGCAGGCGCAGATACAGGCCGCAGCGAACGCCCCACCGCCGCAGCCGCAGGGACCCGGCCCTGAGACACAGGCCATCCTCGAAGCCGGGGAACAACACCGCGTGGGGCAGCGTGGCCAGCAAGAAGAAATGCGCACCGCCAGGGCGACCGCACAGGCGATCCAGGCGTTTCAGAAGCTGGCGATGGACGGGCAGGACGCCGAAGCTGGCGCCGCTGCGGAGTAAGCCATGGGACTTCCAATCCTCGTGCAGGCGCGGTATGTCTGGCGCCAGGTAGCGCCGGAGGAGTATATGGCGGTGGTGAGCCTTGATGTGGCCGATGCTGAACCCCGGCCGCTGGCGCCTGGGACTCTCGCGGCGGTGGAAGAGGCGGTACGGCAGCAGATGCAGGCGGTGTGTCCTCCGTCACCCCCGGAGGGCGTCATCCCGCACACCGCCAACCGGGGGACGAAATGAGCGCCGACTCTCCGAGAGCCGGCCAGGGCAGGATACGCCAGACGCGGTGCCAGCGCAAGGATGAAGGGGAAGCGATGCGACATCAGGTCCGTGTACTCTCCGAGGAGGAGGCGGTGCCGACGACGTGCTGGGCCTTCTGGCGTGAGGGTCTGCCTTGTCCGAACCAGGTCGCCTGGCGGGTCCAGAACAGGACGAATGCGGGCTATAGCCTCATGTGCGATGTGCATAAAGACGCGTTTGTGGCCGCGCAACCGCAGGCGTTGGTGCGGTATCAACGCCTGGAGGGGGAGGCAGGAGGCGCCTATGGCTGAGCGAGACGTCGATCTGGCGCTGCTGGAGCGTCTGGTGCGCTCGAGTGCCTGGCGTGAGTACCGCGATCAGGTGCTGACCCAGGACTACCGCAGGGTGAGTCAGACCCTGGACACGGTGCAGGGCGATCACCGCTACTATCAGGGCCTCAAAGAGGGACTGCGGCGCGCCATTGAGCAGGCCTACACGCTCCTCAGTCTGCCCTCGCCACTCAACGCGACGGAGCCGCCGGCGCGGGTGCCAGCTCGCGCCCTGGAACGGGCGCGCGCCGGGCAGGACCCGGTACCGCCCTCCCTGGTGCGTCCGTCGTATCTGGCCTGAAAGGAGGGCTGCCGTGGCCGCGCTTGATGCAACGCATGTCCAACAACTCCTGGACGAACTCTTGGAGCATGGGTACGGGGAAGTCCAGGTGCGGGTGCACGATCACGCTATCGCGTCTATCACCCTCATGCCCATTGTGAAGCACGCCTCGCAGGTGGACGGCATACGTTTGGCGTTGACAGGTGCAGGAACGCGTGCTAGCGTCACGCGCTAATAAGTCTATTTTGTCTTGGGTGGGTGCCCTCTACCCTAAAAAATGGATGAGGACTCTTGGAGTCCTTGTCCTTTTTTTTGGGATAGAGCTATGGCAGAAGAAACCTCCGTTGAGTCCACTGAGGGCGCTGCCCCCGTTACGACGGACAACGCAGACGTTTCCAGTGATTCCGGGTACGAAGGCGATGACCAGTCGTCTGATACGTCTTCTTCCACACAGACCGCCGAACCCCTCTGGGAGCGTCTAGGCTACGACAGCGAAGACGCCCTGGTGAATACCCATACGCGCTACAAACAGCAGGTCAGCGGGTCCTATACGGAAACCCAGCGCCTGCGTGATGAAATTGCCGCTCGCGACCAACGCCTGCAAGACTTTGAGCGTCGGTACTCGGCTGGCCAGGGCCCCCAAGGTGGGCAACCCCCGGCACCGTCGGGCCAGATGATCAGTTTTGCGCAAGCGGTGGAAGCGTACTTAAACAGCGACAATGCCACCATCGCGCGCTATGAACAACAGATGAACCAGCAGGCCGAAGAACGCGTGCTGTCGACGCTGTCTACGGTGGTGAAACCCGCCCAATACTCCGATATGGTCATTCAGGATTATCCTGAACTCAATGACCCGAAAAGCCCGTTGTACCGCCAACTCTACGAGCGCTACGAAGCGGAGGCAGCGCACCCCCGTTTCAGGCTCATGTTCCCCAACGATGATCCCACCGCTGTCCGGGAGGCGTACTCGCCCGATGGGGTGGAGCGCAAGCGCGTCGACATGCGCATTGTGGGCTACCTGGCGCCGCGTATTCAGGCCGACCTGGCGCGCAACGAAGGGCGCAAGGAAGAAGCGCGCCGGCGTGGCGCCGCACAGGGCGGCAATGGCACGACCCGCAGCACCGCAAACGATCACGAAACCTCTCCGCTGCAGCTCCTCACGGCGGAAGAACAGCGCGAAATCCGGCAGCAAATCCAATCCCGCACGCTCCCCGACGACTGGCCGAAGACCGTCGAAGGCGTTGCCAAGAAGTTCGTCGAGCGCTGGAAAAAGTCGAGTCCACAGAAATACCAGTCGCGCCTGGATATGTATAGGTCCGGGCAACCGATCCGTATCGGCTAGGAGACGGCTTTGAAGGATGCCCAGGAATTGCGAGCGGCTTTAGACGCGGCGTATCACGAGCGCAACCAGCTTGTGGCGTTTCTCACGACGTGCTACGGGGCACATCTGATGCGCCATCCTGAGACCGATCCGTGGGACGAGGACTGGCGCTGGATCGTGTGTGTGCATACCCCGCAGGGGCAAATGACCTGGCATATCCACGATAGTGAGCTGGGGCTGTTTGACCACTTACCAAGCAGTCAGACACAGAACGATTGGGACGGGCACACGACCGAACAAAAGTACCTGCGTCTGCAAGCACTGGTGGCGTCACTCGCGCCGGAGTCGCCGGTCATCTCTCGGGAGTCCCTCTGATGCCCTCACGCCTGACCGTCTACCATCGGGGCGTCCCGCCGATTGACCGCACGATGGTGCGCTGCAAGGTGTGCTCGCAGTATCTGGACATGGACCGGACGCAGAGCCCTGAAGAGTGCCCTGCCAGTTATGTGACCACTGGCAGCGTGTACTTTGCCAAGTTGCCAGGTGGGGAAATCGACATGCAGGCGATCAACAAGACGGTTGAGGGCGTTCTTGCGCCGTATGCTGCGTGTCCATTTTGCTTTAGCCCGCGTTTTCTGGACGGCGCCGCCGGCCCGCTCAAGAGGTGACGTATGGCGGTGACCGCGCGTATCAAGTCCTGGGCCATTCGCCGCAAGATGTCTGACGCCAGCTGGCTCTGGGACCTGGTGAATCTGCAAAGAACCATTGCGCTCTGCAAGGGCTGTGCGACCACGAAGATGCCCTGGCGCTGGCAGCAGAAACTGCATTATCAAGAGATGACCGTGCTGCATGGCTCGGGGCGCTGTGATTACTGTCGGAAGGAAGACCTGGTCAGTCTGTATCAGTGTACGGATACACGCTTTTATCAGGTCACGGAGCGTAGCCACCACTTGGCTACGGCAACGCAGGAACGTGATCGTGTGTCTGTCAGAGACCGCCGTCGCGTGCGCTAGGCCGCGTCCGAGCGCAGAGGATGACCTCCGGGGGGAGGGTCGCTGGCTTTCTCTGCGCTGGGACGCGTGTCAACGAAAGGAGCAGACGTGGCCTATGTCCTGAAGATTCTCGGGCTACAGAGTGGGGATTTTTTCAGCGATTACCTGCTTGACGCGAACTGTCTGGCCGGCGCGGTGGCGCTGCGCTCCACGGCAGTCGACTCCGCTGGTGAGGTCGTGAACGCCGCGGCGACGGCTGCAGTGGACGCGATCGGCCTCTACAGTGACACCGTGCAGTACAATGCCGCGCCAGCCATGGGGGCGGGGCTGAGCAGTCCCTTTGGGCTCCTGGGCGGCAATGAGCTGATGGGTGCGGTGGCCAGAATTGTCAATCACCCGCTGCAAATTTGTCGGTTTCGTATCGCTGGCGGGGCGACGAGCGGGGCCGGGCTTCCGGTGTCTCCGACGACGCCAGCCAACGTCCTGGTGAACTCGACGGCAGACGCCACGAAGCTGATTGTGACCGACGTAGGGCTCGGCGCGGTATCGATGGCTGGCGGACTCATCAAGGGCAGGACTGGCGCGAACGGGGGCCAGGTACGCCGGCTCGTGACGCACACCACCGGCCCGCCGATTGATGAGCGCGTCGAAGTGGCGTTTGTCAATCCGATTGCGGTGGGCGATACGTTTATCCGCGTGCCGTACTCGAAAGCGGGCGCCACGGTGCAGCTCACGACGGATCTCACCGAAGCCAACGGCCTGATTGCCACCGGCACCGGCGCGGCGCTCAAGGTGATGAACGTGGTGATCGATGAAGCCACCGATACGGCGTGGGTGGACTGTCTGTTTGCAGACCACTGGCTCAGCGCGACGTAGGAAGCGATGCCTTGACGAAAAAGGCCAAAAAGTCGCTGAAATCGGCCTTTTTCGTTTCAGGGGTACGCAATGGTGGTGTAGAGCCACCACAGGACGAGGACGATCAAGAGAGCCCTGGGCAGGCCTGGGCAGTGGACTTCGACCCAGACCAGGGCGACAATCACGAGGAACGCCAGGGGGATGAGCAGCATAGGGGGCGTCCTTCCGAGGTTAGTGCCCGTTCGAGCGTCCAAGCAGGTCTTTGATGGCTTCAAGCGTGCTGGTGATCCGGCCTATGGCGTCGGCCAGCTGGAGCGTGGCGGCTTCCACGGCGCTGAGTCGTGAGCCATGCTGCGCCAGTGTTGCCGCACAGGCAATCTGGTTGTCGGTAAGGCGCGTGTGCAGATCACGCAACGACTGCTGGGTGCGTGTCTGCGAGGCCTGCATGTCCACCAGCAGGTGCATCTGGGTCTGATGACTACTCAGGATGGCGTCGTGACGGTCGAGACTGTCACGGTGCAGCCGGAGTGCCTGTTCATGGGTGGCCTGGGCCATCTGCAGCAGTGCGAGCGGGGACGAGGTTGGATCGGGTGTGTCCATGGGGGGAGACTCCTTAACGCGGCAGGCGCAGGAAAATTTGCCAGAATGCCGCGAGCATCGCAGAAAAGCCGATGCCTGTTACCCACAAAATGATCGTGAGCTTGCTGTCGATCCCGTTCAAGCGCTCGGCCATGACGGTATGACGCAGCTCAATATCAGCTGCCGCCTCTGCTGCAGCGCGTGCCTGGGGCTCGGGGGTGCCAGCGGCCTGAAGGGCGTCATACGTCTCGAGTTGGATAAGGGCCATCGGGGCAACCTCCTACATAGGTTAAGGGGTGGCTGGGCCCACAGAGGATGTAGGCCCCCACGGCTTGCGAGCGGGAGCGACCCGCTACCCAGCCATGTAGTAAATTATATCCTATGGAATGGCCTAGAGCCATTGAAAATAGAAAGGACTCTAAAAATAACAGATAATTAACTGTATAAGTCATTGAAAGGAAATGATTTATGCCGGTAATGGATTTCAACGCATTTGCTACCCTTATTGATGAGAGATATCGTGAGGTAATTGACAAAGAACTATCCGATCAGCGCGATTACATCCCGCGTCTGTGCACCGTGCGCGACTCTGACCGCGCCACGGAAAGGATTTCGAGCGTTGGTGAGGCGCAGCAGTGGGGCGCCTTTACTGGCTCTATTGACTACGATAGGTTCTATGAGCAATATGCCAGTGTGGCCACTCATAGAGAATTTAGTCAGGGTATGAATATAACTAGAAGGATGTACGAATCGGACCTAACAGGCATATTAAAACGTGCCGATAGGTTTCGCAAAATCGTCCGTTCCGGGTTGATCACGCGGCAGACGCACGCGGCGACGATCTTTAACAGCGCCACGTCGATCAACACGACGTTCTGGGAGTCCACGGAGCCTGTGCCGTTGATCTCTGCGGCGCACCAGACGCGCACGCCTGGGGTGTCGGTGGCGAGCGGCTTCAGTAATTACCTGGTAGGAGCGTTTGGCCCGACCACGTACCGCGCGGCGCGGATTCTCATGCGCCGGTTCAGGAACGACCGCGGGGACCTGACCGATATCGTGGGCGATGAGCTGTGGACGTCTATCGAAAATGAGCCGCGCGCTCTGGAGATTCTCCGCACGCCTCGCGGCCTCGATACCGCGTTCGGCAACGTGAACCCCGAGCAGGACACGGCGGAGTTGATTATCTGGAACCGCTTGACCAACGTCAACGCGTCGTACCTGGTCAACAAGAACCTGCGCGAAGAGTCCTGTATCTGGTGGGACTGGATTAATAATAACTAGCTAGTCCAGTATAAATCGGGTGAAACGGGGAAACCCTCACTGAGGCAATCCCGTACCAAGCGTGTGGAATGGCATGAGAGTACACACGAAGGTCTACAGACTAGGTGGTGAGCAGCCCAGCAATAAGCCACCCACGAGCGCCCGACACCTATAGAGGTGATGAGATAGTCGGAGCTGCATGGTGACATGCAGAAGGCGGGGATAAAGAACCCCGCCGATAACAGCACTGTAAGCCAGAGTACGAAATGATCGAGTCTACTGGTCCCTCGCAAGAGTAATCTTGATGAGTGCACCGGGTGAAACGGGGAAGCCGCAGAGGGTAATCCCGTAGGAAGCGCTGGAAAGGCATGGAAGTACAGCGAACCTCTAGAGACTAGGCGGTGAGGAGCCACCCAATAACCCGCCCACGAGCGCCCGGCATCCTGTTAAGGATGATGAGATAGTCCGATACCCCACGAAAGTGGGGAGGCGAGGATAAAGAGCCCCGCCATGAACAGTTGCAGAGACTTTGAGACGAAGCAGTTGAAGTGGTCAGGGTATGGTGCCTGGTCAGTTCAAGTTATACCAGAATGGCGCTGGATCATAGGCATGTTGCCCTCATAAGAGCAAGGGCTGTACAGGGCCAGGGGCATGCCTAGTGCCTTTTTTGGCGTTGCAGATACGACAGGCAGCAAGAACGTTCCAGATGGTATTGGGTCCATTGTTTTCTAGTGCAGTAAGCACACCCAAGGATAAATCCTTGGGCTTTACACTCCCGACCAAGATCGGGGCGTATCAATCAGGATGGCTTACACCGTCTCTCCTTACGGAGAGCATCTTTAGCACCCCTAGTGCTGGGCATTACACCCAGCGCGTTCCAACGTTCAGGAAACGTTTTGATCTTTTACGCGGGCAAAACGATTGAGTTCCCGCAACCACCTAGATCAACTTGTCAAGGAACCGAGTGCCCTGAAACCGTTGCTCTCCAAGGAGAGTGTCTACAGCACTCAGGGAAAGTGTATCTCGTATATTGTGACCTATGCCAGGGAATGTGCGCTCTGCGCAGAGGGAATTGGCGACACGCCAACAAGGAATTGGCCTGCGGCCAACCTCCTATCCCTCCCAACCTCCGAGAGGTTGGGCTTCCCGGAGGAAATTGTGAGGCGGTGCGGGCTTTTTCTGGATCTGCTGCTGCGCGCATGCGTGAACGTTCACGTTCTTGTTCGCGATGGAGTCCTTCCCAGCGTTTTTGATTGGCTCGATGTCTTTCAGGATTGGCTTTTTGCCATGCTGCGGTTGCGGCAGCGGCTTTGGTACGTTGTTCAGGCGTGAGTGGTTTGCGTGGCATGTGCAACCTCCGCATGAGTTGCTTCCGCATAGTGTGTAGCACAGAAACCTGTGCGGACAGGCTTGTCGCGCTAGTTCATGAGGCCAGCGCTATCTGTGCCGAGCGTAAGTATACCTAAATTGTACCTAGTGTTTTGTAACCTATGCTAGGAGTAGTGGCATGAACGCAAGTTTAAGTGACGACAGCGGCACCAAAGTGAAAGGCTCGACCGTCTGTAAAGACTGCGGCACCACGACGCTTGGCAAGCGCTACAGCGTCTCCGGCCATGGCTCCGGCAGTAAGCCTGGCAAGGCGCCTGGGGAGCTGCGGGAACCCACCAGAGTCAGTCCGGGCGGTGGCAGCGCCAAGGCTGGCATGACGTTTAAGAAGGTGAGCCAGAGCGCCTGAAGGAGGCCGTCTTCAGAAAGGGGTTTTGATGGAGCATCCTGCAGGAAACGAGATCCTCAGTATTCAGCAGTTGTCCCGGTTTCGGTATGGCAAGCCCGACGAGTTACGCCGCCTGGAGCGCGAGCAGCAAGAGTTGTCTTGGGCCTTAGAGGGGCGCAGCCAGTTTGACGGCGAGCGCCTCTTTGGGGATCAGATGCCCGAGCGCCTGCGCGGCGGCAGTGCGCCTGACCAGGATCACGTGCGGACGCTCCTGGAGAAGAACCAGGCGACGCTGGACGCCTCCCGGCCTCCCGGCGACCTGACGCCGATTCAGCGCAATAAGTATGCCATGCTGGAGGACGAGCTGCGCAAGGATATTACGCAGGGCATGCTGTCGGCCAACATGGCGAACGACCCGAGTGAGTACAACGTCGACATGGAGCTGGCTTGGCAGCACTACAAAGCCTCAAAAGCCATCGCCTGGATGAACGTCCGGCAGATTCTCGACCCGACCAACGATAGCCCCTTCTTTACCAGCATCGAAGCCATCAGGCCCACGTCACCTCCCATGGTTGACCTGCGCAAGCTGCGCATGAATTGGGACAACATCGCCTTCACCGATGCGCAGGAACGCGCTGCTATGCACATTGACGACAGCGTCTATGTCCAGTTCTTGCGCCTCAAAGCCCTGGACTGGTCGGACAAGGGAATCATGCGCGAGCTGGGACTGACGCGCGCTGGCCTGGAGGTTGCGATGGCCAGGCTCCTCGAAGAACGGTCCTCCCAGCGTGAGCCGGAGCTGATTGAAGACGACGACGTGTTCGCGCTGGGGGGGGAGACGCCAGCGTCTCCCGAGACGCCAGCGTCTCCCGAGACGCCAGCGTCTCCCGAGACGCCAGTGTCTCCCGAAACAGACGAAGAGGGCGAGGAGGTTCCCCTGGAAGAGGGCGAGGAGGTGCCGACGATCTTTAACGGGCATCTGACGCCGTCGATGGCGGTGGTGCCGGGTGCACAGACCAAAACCACGGCGCAGAAAGCCGCCTGGCTGCGCCGGCAACTGGAAGTGCGCCATATTGCCAGCCGGGTCATGGCGCGGGCGATCGGCCTGGAGGGGCTCAAGGAGTCGAACTTCCAGATGCGCGTCACCAAGGGCCATGCCTTGACCGAAGACGAGTGGAAGCGCATTGGCATGGCGCTGGCCTACTTCGACGAAGACCCGTCCTGGATCAGGCCGTATGAGAAAGAGGGGTCTTGGAAACGCAGTCGTTGGCGCGCGCAGGAAGTCGCGCTCTCACGCCCAGAGGGCTAGGAGGGTATATGCCAAAGGCAAAAAGTAAGAGCCGTCAAAAAGTCGAAGCCGCGATGCGCGAGGTCTTTACGGACGAACCGAGCACGGTCACGCGTGCGGAGGTATCGCCAGAGCGCAAAACCGCTATGAAGAAAACAATCGCTTTCAGCAAGGCACGGAAGGCTGGAGCCCGCGTGCCGAAGAAGTGAGGACGCGATGGCGACGAAGAAACCAGCAAAGAAATCCTCGTCCCCTGTGGGCGCGGTGTTCATGGATTTCGAGCGCGACGGCCTGGATTACGATATTGCCGCCCTCGCGCGTCGGGCTGTGCTCAAGCATCCGGCCGTGCAAAAGCGCCTCGAGAAGATGAAGACCAGGCTGAGCAAGACCGCGAACGGCCACGGGGGCATCACAGCCATGCGGGCGGAGGAATCCGCGCCAAAGAGGGACAACGGCGCTGGTACGGGTTCTCAAGCGAACGGCAGCGGCAAGCTCAAAGGCCCGGCGCAGGTTGTGAGCGCGCGTATGCCGCGTCAAGACAAGGTGCCGAAGCCCAAGGCCAAAGTGCGAGGCTCCAAAACGTCGTCTTAGGAGACAGGCCATGTCGTACAAAGAAACCGGCACGCAGCCGCGTAACAAGACAGGGACCAAGACCGTCGCGGGCTCCTGGGAGAAGAACCAGAGCACGTCGACCAAGACCAAGCAACCGCGTCACAGCGCGCGCAAAGGCACGTAACTATGCGCTACCTGGTGCTGACCTTTCATCCGGTGGATGAGCCAGTCTGGGTCGAAGAACTCGCCTCGTTGCTCGAAGCGCAGGCGCAGCAGGGGTGGCACTTTGTCAGCATGGGGACGCGGTTGACGCCGGTGACACAGGTCGGCGGCATGGTGGGGCCGCAGTCCGGCGTCCCTGTGACGGTCCTGGTGTTCAAGAAGGAGTCCTAGCGTGTTCCCCTATCAGTTTCAGGGTGATTTTGAAACCGGCGACTTCTCGCAGTTTGCCAGCGTGACCAACCCTGGCACGCCGGCGCAGATGGCCGTGCGGCACTATAGCGAGCTGGTGCGCATGAATGTCGGGGAGATTCCCTACCGGGGCGCCTACGCGCATTGCTGTGATCTGTCGCTTGGGGCAGACAGCGCGTTTGTGACCACGCCAGCACTGACGCCAGCCGCAGTCGGGGCGGCGCGCTTCCTGTTCTATGTGAGTCCGAACCTGGTCATGCCGCTCGCGGCCAATGTCACCCTGGCCCAGATTGATTCGGGAACGGATCAGACGCTGCTCATCCTGGAGAACACGACCGGTACGCCGCGACTGACGATTCAGGGAACGTGGGCTGTCGACCAGGCGCGCTCCACGGGGGTGGCGCTCGGCCAGTGGCACTGCATGGAGTTTGTGACGGATGCCATGACGCTGCAGCCGCTCCTGAACGGGGGCATCGTGGGGGCGCCGATGAGCCCCTTGACGGCAGAGGGACTGACCGGGCTCAGCCTGGGGATGATCGCCCCGACGGCCGGGATCACGCAAGGCTTTCTGGTGTTTGATCAGGTTGTCGTGGGCGACGCGCGCGTCTTCGGGCTCCCGGAGCGCTATCCCCAGATTATCACGCTGACCAGTAGCGGGGTGGTGATTCCTGGCTCAGGGCGCTACGCCCGCATCAATTTGATTGCGGGGCACGACACGGATAACACGCTCGACCTGTATGACTCAGATGTGGCGCTGCATCCCAACGAAGAACGCCTGGCGCCGACTCTCACGAGCGATATCGCGGATCGCCAGTATCACCCTGGCAAAGAGGCGGGGTATTTTCAACACGGCCTCAAAGTCGTCATGACCGGCACGGCGCCGCAAGCCGTGATTGTGCTGGCGCACGCCATGTGCGCGCCAGGCGCGATTGCCGAGTGGGCCAGACGCCGTCCGCCGATGCGGGTGGCATGAGGAGCACGCATGTTTGTCAAAGTCTGTCCTGAAATTGGGTTTAACGATCAAGCCGTGGCGCACTGGAGCTATGAGCTGGTGCAGCCGCCCACGCCGCCCGCTGCCCTGGGTACGCGCACGCCAGCGCGCACGCCAGAAAGCGCGTTCGCGCCAGCGCCACGGGATCTGGGTGACGAGACCGTCACGCCACGGGTTGGCGTGCCGGGCCTGACGGCGTTGGTCCCGGCGGAGGCGGCGCTGGGGGACCCGTCGTTTGTGCTCTCCGTGCAGGGGTCGAACTTTGAAGACGGCTCGGTCATTGTCTGGAATGGCAGTGATGAGGTGACGACGTTTGTCAGCGACACCGAACTCACCACGCAGGTCGACATGGCGAGCGCTACGACAGCCGGACCCGTGCCGGTGTTGGTGCGCAACCTCGACAGCACGATGTCAAGCGCGCTGAATTTTACGCTCACAGCCGCGCCTGACGAGGCGCCCGTGCCGCAGCCGGTGCCCACGTTAACGCTGACATTTATCGGCGGCGGCGAGCTGGTCCTGGAAGGGTCGGATGCCGTGAAAGTGCAGCAGTATTACGGCGTGCCGTCGTCGCATCTGACGGTGCTGTAGGAACACGCATGGCTACACGCTGGCTCGATATCAGTGACATGTTAGAGGGGCGCGGCAAGCGCCTGGGGCTTCCTGACGATAGTGCTGATATGGTCTTGGCCGCATGGAATGTCCTTCAGAATATCGTGGATACGTATGATATCCCGTCCTATATGGTGAACAACGATAGCATGTTTCAGACGCTCCCAGGGCGCACAAGCTATCCCTTGCCGGAAGACTTTGGCCGGTTACTTGGCACATCTGATCAACAGTATCTCAACGTGGGCGGCACGGGGGATTCTGGGCTGTATCTGGCTGGTGGGAGTACGAAAGCGTTCTCGATTGCCTTCAGGGAAGCCATTGCGTTTAGGAGTCAGTCCACGCTGCAGCAAGGGAAGCCGTCGCATTTTACGCTCTCGGGACGCCAGATCGTGCTTGATCCGCCGCCAGATACCAACGGCGGGGCCAATTATCTCGCGCAAGGTGTCTACATGGCGGCTGTGCAGCGGCCAGACCTGGACTTACAAGACGAGATTATTCTGGACGAACCAACAGCCCTGGTCGCTGGCACGCTGTATCAGATTGCCTCAGATCGGGGCCTGCCGCAGGCCGCAGCGCTCAAAGACGAATATGCGTCGTTGCTCTCTGCCGTGGTCAACAACGCGGCCAGGAAAAAGCTGAAGATGTTTTACCCACGCTGGCCGGCTCGGTGGACGCGCTGACATGCCCATGAGCTTGCGCGCGTCTCTGCGCACGGAGCTGCTGCTGGCGGCTGGCCGCATTGCGCTCGAACGCGTGCTGGCGCTGTCGGGGGAGTATGGCGAGGTCCTGGAAATCGCGCTCCCTGATGGGACGCTGAACCGGGCCGTCGTTCCTGCGCCGGGGGGACAGGTCTCTGGCCTGCTCTTTGTGAGCGATAAAACGGTGCAGGTGTGTAGCGGAGATGTGGCGCAGAATCAACCGCTGACGCTCCGCCCCTGGGGGGTCTACGCGCTGCTGGACAGTGACATGCCAGCGGACAGCGCTTGTGTGGTGAGTTATACCCCTGGGGATGGCTCCGTCGCCACCTGCGCCGTCCTGTTCCTGGGCCGGACGGCTGGGTGTGCGCGCTTTGCGTTGCATCCGACGCTGTCCCAGCAGCTCATGCGGTGTTATGACCTTGACGAACTGAGCGGGACCCGCGCGGATCACGTCAGCGGCGTGGCGCTCCAGGAAGGCGGCACGCCCACGGCCGGCGTGCCAGGGAAGGTGGGGCGGGCGGCGAGTTTTACCGGGACGAACTGGCTGCAGGCGGGGGGAGACGGCACGATGTTCCAGCCGCCCTTTACGCTCGCCTTCTGGATGCAGATTGACGCCTATCCCTCGCCGCAGTCCTGGTGTCTGGTGGGGAGTGGGTACACGCTCAATGCGGGACAGTATTTTTTCTATTGTATTGTGCGCCCTGATGATCATCTGCTCCAGATGAGTGTTGGGTCGGGGTTTCGGGGGTTGGTCAGTTCCGTGGCGCCCCCGAGCCTGGGTGCCTGGCATCTGGTGATCGCCTGGGCCTCGTCCCTGACGCCCGGCGACAGTGGTACGACCAATATCCAGCTCGACAACGGGCCGATTGCCAGCACGGGGAATGGCGCGCATGTCGATCCCTTCGGGGCGCCGCTCGTCGTGGGAGCGATCGGGAGCGCGGCGGACAGGATGGAGGCGCACTACCATGGGCGCCTGGATCAACTGCTGTATTGGCCACGGGCGCTGACCGCGGCTGAACGCACTGACGTGTGGAATGCAGGCCGAGGTTAAGACACCGCAAAGGATATCACGATGCCGCTCACGGCACGCACGACGGTACAGGCAGAGTTGCTGGGGTCTCTGGGCTGGCGCGCGCCCTGGCAGGTGCGGAATGATCTCGCCGCGACGCGTGCCGATGCCTACGAAGTGCCGATTGCGTCGGGGACGACGAATCAGGCACTGACGCTGCCACCAGGGATGGTGACCATTACGACGTTGTGGGTGACGTCGAATAAGCCGGTCAGTATTACGCTTGGGGCCGTGGCATCAAATCAACCGAAAACCGTGCAGGCGGGTGGTGTGATCGGGTTTGCCGGGGGCGCGTTGCCAGCGGCGAATGCGGTGAGTGTCACGTATAGCGCCGTCGATGGTCAGCCAGCAACGGTCCTGGTGTATGTGGCGGGTGTATGAATACGCAAGAGCTGGTGGATCGTACGTATCAGAAATTGGGGATTGGCCAACGGGTGTTCTGGACCGAGTCTGAAACGGTCGACAACGGGCTGAACCCGGCCCAGCGCCTCCTGTGCCTGCTCAGGCCGGATCTCTACACGCGCAGGACGCTGATCCAGCGCGGCGTGGACGAGCCCCTGATTGACCTGCGCAGTGCCGCGCCAAGCGCCTGGCGTCCGCAGCGGATTGCGCTCGGGGACGTGACGCTGACGCCGCCAGTTCCCGTTCCTACGCAGGGACGCTTAGGCGATCTGCGCAAAATATCCCTGGCGTCCTTGCGCGGGCAGCGCGACTGGATGACACGCCTGGCGCCGACGCCGACGCACTGGTACACGCACGGGTTGAGCTTGATCGGGACCTGGCCACGCCATACGCAGCCCGTCACGCTGACGCTGGTCTATGCCGCGGTGCCTACGGCACTGTCCTGGAGTGTGCTGACGCAGGAACCGGATCTGCCGACGCAGTGGCATCCGGTGCTCAGTGACCTGGCGGCAAATCTCCTGATGCTCAAAGAGGGCAAGGGGGAGTGCCAGCAGGCCGTGCAGCAAATGGAAACGATTTTGAAAGTAGAACCACTACGCCAGCTCCTCAAGCAAATGCGCGCTGAGCAGTATCGCGAACAGGCCATCGCTGCGAAAGCGAGCGCCTAGTTGGGTTGCACGTGGAACAGAGTAGTCTATGGCAGAAAGCGTGACGACGCCGGTGTCAGCGGCAATGCCCGCGCCGACACCGCCCACGAAAATCTGGCAGTATTTGATCCTGTATCCGACGCTGGCGCTGTCCATTGGGGGGAGTATTCCTACGGTGTGGCATGAGTTGAAGGCGATACGCCTGGGCGTGGCACGCTCGGAATTGCAGCTCGCACAGGAACAGGATCGTCTCTGGCAGCGTAATTTGGCGTGTCTGCAGCAGGGGAGTAGCTACGAAGTGGATGGGCCGCATAACATTGTTGTGCGCGTGACGCTGTGCCAGAGCACGGGCGATACGCTGCTGCGGTATCACGTCGGCGCGTGGGAACCCATCTACAGGTGGGTGTCTCTGCCGGTCGAAAAGGTGAAAAAGCCGTGAGGCGTCTCGCGCTCCTCTGGCTGCTGCTGAGTGCCTGCGCGGGGCCACGCGAGCGCATTGTGCTGCTCGGCGCAGAGCCAGGCGAGGAGTTGACCGTGACGACCCAGAAGGGTGTGGCGGTGTTAACGCTCCCTGACAGCACGGCGGTGATCGGTGCGCATGGGCAGATTGCTCTGGGCCTGTTGCCGCCTGAACTGATTCAGGCGCGCTACGGGGCGGTGATTGCGAGTGCGCCGGAGCCATCTGCACACTTTGTGTTTCACTTTGCGACGGGCAAAGTGGCCCTCGATGCGGCTGGCCTGGTGACCCTCGGGGCCCTGCTGGCGGAAATGCAGCGGCGCGGTGTGGTGGAGGTGGAGATCACCGGCCACACGGATCAGGTCGGCACGGACGCGGCGAATGATGCGCTCTCGCTGAGCAGGGCTGAGGCGGTGCGTGCGCTCCTGGTGCACGCCGGGCTCACCGCTACGTTTGTGCGCACAGTCGGACGCGGCGAGCGCCAGCCGGTCATCGATGCGCCAGAGCGGCCAGAACCGAAGAATCGTCGCGTCGAGGTGATCGTGCGCTAGGAGGTATGTATGCTGACTGTGACCGTTGTTTTGGCGATTGCCGCCCTCATCTGTGCTGTAGCAGCAGCGATGGCCAGGGCTCCGTTGTGGGTGTCGGTCATTATTTTATGCCTGATTGAATTACTCAGGGCATTACCCATGGGGCGCTAAGTATGGCCACGATTGCGGCGCTGGTGACGCGCGTGCAAATCTATCTCCAGGATGAGGCGGCAGATGCCTGGACGCCGGCGCAGGTCGAAGCGCAGTTGCGCGAGAGTATCGCGCACATCGGTCGTCAACAATTGCTGGGCGCTGTGACCTGGCAACAGGTTATTGCGGGCCAGAGTGAATACACGTTCAGTACAGACACGGTCGATTTTGCCGAAGTCCTGTGCGACGGGCGCAGCTTGCGTCCGGTGCAGGAAGACGCGCTGACGCGCTTGCGCCGGGATTGGGATCAGGCCAGTGGCAATCCGCAATACTTTACGGTCCCGCTCGAACCTGCAGAGACGCTACGCCTGATTCCTGTGCCGCACACGACGGGTTCGGCGCTGGTACACGATCCACCGCAGACGATTGCCGGGGACATCACGAATAATCTTGTCGCGTTCAGGTGGGTGACGCCGCCTGATGTGGTGGCTGGCACGTTTCCGCTTCAGGAGGTGTTTGAAGACCTGGTGGTGTTTATGACCGTGAGCGCGCTGTCAGGGCAGGACTCCGAGTATCACGATAAAGAACGCGGCCAGAGTTTTGGCGCGCTCGCCAAGATCGTCTTGCAAGCGCTTCTCGGGGGAGGCGCGTAATGCCTGTCGCGAACAGTATTGACCCCTTGAGGATCTTGCCTACCAGCGATGCCATGAGCTTGTCTCACGATATCAACCGGACCCTCGATAGAATAACGCAACACTTATCAAATAGATATGGTTTCAGCGGGCCGGTCAAATTTTATAATGGCGTCGATCTGGGACAGAACGGCATCAACAACGTGGGCACCAGTACGACGCCGTCGAACGCCGCCACGGTGGAGCAGCTCGCAGTCGTGAAAGCGCAGATCGAGGCGCAGGGGCTGGCGATTGCCGGGATCGCGCTGCGCCCTGCCCCAGCGGCCTCGTTTGTGACGCTGGTGGACGGTCCAGGGGCGTATACCGGACAGGCCGGGAAAGGCGTGCGCGTTGGTACGAGTATGAGCGCGCTGGAGTATGTCGATCTGGTCACGTCGATTCTGGGACTGGACGACGTCCCTGATTCGTTTGCGGGCCAGGCGCTCAAGGTCTTACAGGTGACGCCGGACGAGACGGCGCTGCAGTGGGCGGTGCTGCCGCAGACGGTTCTGGCGTTGTTCGATACGCCGGATACGTATGTCGGGCAGGCGAACAGGATCTTACGCATCAAGGGCGATGAATCGGGGATTGAGTTTGTGCCTGGCACCGGGGGAATCGACAACTTCCTTTCCTTGCTTGATACGCCCAATACGTACACCGGTCAGGAAGGCAAAGTCGTGGCGGTCAACGCGACCGCGAACGGCTTGGAATTTATCGTCGGCGGGGGCGGTGGCGGCGCGACCACCTGGTTGCAGCTCCTCGATACGCCGGATACCTATGCGGGGGCGGCAGGCGCGATGTTGCGCGTGAATGCCGCCATGACAGCGCTGGAGTATGGTCCCGCGCTGAGTGTCCCGGTGCCGATCACGCAGGGCGGCACCGGGGCCACGACGGTCCCAGGCGCCCAGAGCGCGCTAGGACTCGTACCAGGGGTAAACGTGCAGCAGTACGATGCCCTCCTGGCCGCGCTCGCGGCGTTGACCACCAGTGCCAATACGCTGCCGTACTTCACGGGCCCAGACACCGTGGCGACGACGGCGTTTACCGCTGCGGCACGTACGTTTGTGGGCGCGGCAAACGTGGGCGAGATGCGGACGCAGCTCGGGCTGCAAGACCTGGCGCTGCTCGATACGGTCGGGACAGCACAGATCGACAATGGGTCTGTCACGTTTGCGAAGATGCAGGACATGGCCAACCAGCGCGTGCTCGGACGCTCGAATGGCGTCGCGGGTCCACCGCACGAGATTACCGTGGGGGCTGGCCTGGCCCTGGCCGGCGGTGTCCTCTCTGCCACCGGGAGTGGCGGTGGTGGCACGACCATCACTGTCCCGGATCGTTCGCGCAAACGCGTTTTCATGCACATGGGTAGCTAACGATGCCAGCAGGCCTCAAACAACTCTGTGGCGTGGCGCTTGGCGCCACGACGCTCACGACCATCTACACCGCGACCGCGGAGGTGGCGGTCTCCACGATTGTCGTGTGTAACCGTGGAGCGACCGCCACGACCTTTCGCTTGAGCCATGCGCCAGCAGGCGCTGCAGATGCCATGGGCCAGTATTTTGCCTACGACGTCTCGATTGCGGCCAATACGATGGTGCCCTTTACGATGGGCGTATGCCTCGCCAATACGGACGTGCTCAGGGCGTATGCGGGGGATGCGAATCTGACGGTCATGGTCTGGGGCGAAGAACAGGCGCTCGCCAATGGCGGCGTGGGGACCTTCTTAGGACTTGTCGATACCCCTGATGCCTACACCGGTATGGCGACACGGTTTGTCAAAGTCAACGCGGCAGAACTGGCCCTGGAGTTTGTGGCGCAAGATCCTGAACTCGCGGCGCTCGCTGTCCTGGTCAGTGCCGCAGATACGCTGCCGTACTTTACCGGACTCGGCACCGCGGCGCTGGCGACGTTCACGGCGGCGGGGCGCACGCTGGTGGCCGGGGCCGACGCGGCGGCGCAGCGCACGACGCTGGGGCTGGGCACGCTCGCCACACAGAACGCGGGTGCGGTGGCGATTACGGATGGCGCGATCAGCATTGGCGGGCATGCGCCAACGGGCGTGCTGGATGTGCAGGGCAGTGTGGTGGCGAGTGATGCGGCGAACTCGTATCACAGTGCGCGGATATGGCCTGTGGCACCTGCGGGCGCTGTCGGTCTCACTGGTGTACGTGTTGAAGCCACAACCGGGGCTGGGTTGGCGACGGCATCCTTTTACGGGCTCTATGTGGCACCTCAGTCAGCCACACTGCTGCAAGCTGTCGGTGTGCGTAGTGACATCGCCGCAGGGACGAATCGCTTTAACATCTACGCCAATGGCACCGCGCCGAATTATTTTGCGGGGCCAGTGGGGCTTGGCGCAGGATATAACACGCCAGAATCCAACTTTCGGCTCTCCATTGACGTGGCTCGCGATACGTTTGGGGGCATCAAATTCAAACACTCAGGGAACGATACGGGACCGCTCGGCCCGGTGACCTTTGCGAATGTTGCCAATACGGTTGTGGGGTCCATACACACAACTGCCACAGCGACGACGTACAACACCAGCTCAGATCAGCGCTTGAAGCACGCCATCGCCACGCTCGCCGGCGCGCTAGAACGTGTGCGGGCGCTGCGGCCAGTGGCGTTTCGCTGGAACGCGAACGACGAGCTGGGCGTCGGTTTCCTGGCGCACGAGCTGCAGCAGGTGATTCCTGACGCGGTGACGGGTGAGCCGGACGCCGTGAACGACGATGGTACGGTACGCCCGCAGCAAGTGGACAACAGTAAAGTGATTCCGTGGGTGGTGGGGGCACTTCAGGACGTGATTCTGCGTCTCGAAGCCCTTGAAGGAGGTACGCCGTGAGCGTCGACCCGTATCCCCCTGTCGCCGGTGCTGGATCGAGTTATACCGATGAGCAGGCGCAAGATGCGGTAGGGACCATCCTCACCGACAGCGCCACGCTGGATTTCACCTATGACGCCGCCACGCCGAGTATCACGGGTATCGTCAAGGATGCTAGCATCACCGAAGCCAAGTGGCTCCTGGCGGACGTGACCACCCTCAATGCCTCGACGACGGCGCATGGGCTGCTGCGTAAGCTCTCCGGCACGGCGACCGAGTACCTCAATGGCACCGGCGGGTGGAGTACGCCAGCAGCAGGCGGCGGCACGAATTACTGGAGTCGCGCCGTTTCCGCCACCACGACCCTGACGAGTGGCCTGCTAGCCTATTGGGATCTCGAAGAAGCCACCGGCAACCGCCTCGATAGTATCGGGACGAATCATCTGGTGCCGACCGGCACCACCGCGCAGGTCACGAATGCGGCGGGCAAAATTGGCAGCGCCCTCGCCATGAACGGCACGGCAGGCACGTATCTTAGCGTGGCCGATAACGCGACGCTCTCAGCCGGAGCGAATACGAGCTTTACCCTGGCCTGCTGGGTGTATCTT
>Ga0105252_10000158_pt1 | contig 52979 bp, 47 predicted proteins | sample EasRivMeERMZT100_FD_89675 | JGI IMG/M metagenome (GOLD analysis project Ga0105252, IMG submission 89675) | Soil microbial communities from meander-bound floodplain in the East River, Colorado, USA - East River MetaG ERMZT100 | ecosystem: Environmental > Terrestrial > Soil > Floodplain | place... | reverse complement strand
GGGGCTGGTCTCGCTGCGCAACGAGTGGCAGCGACTCCAGAGTGTTCGTTGAACCGCCGGATGCGGAACCGCACGTCCGGTGGTGTGGGAGGGCGGTGAGCGTAAGTTCACCCCCTACCCGATTGCCCCCGCGCAGCACCCCGGCGGTTAGTGGCGCTTGTGACCGCCGTGGATCGACCCCGGCCGGGCGGCCGAAACCGCCGGAGCGTTCGGATCGCGCACGATCAGGTGCCCCATCATGCCCACCTCGGCGTGATCGAGAATGTGGCAGTGGAACATCCACGTGCCCGGCCGATCGTCGTAACGCACCGCGAGCTTGAGCTCCGACTTCGTCGGCACGTTCACGGTGTCCTTCCACTCGGGTACGCGGCTGTCGTCGAGCACCTGAAAGAAGTAGCCGTGCATGTGGAATGGATGCGAGAAGTCGCTGTTGTTGACGATGCGCCAGACCTCGGTTTCGCCGAGCGTCGCTTCGAACGCCTGCGAATCCCAAAACGGCACGCCGTTGATGCCCATCCACACGTCGCTCGAGCTGATCGAGATCGTGAGCTCCACGGTCCGCTCTTTCGCGTTCGTGATGTCGATGGGCTCGATGGTGCGCAGCTCCGTGGGAAGCGGCTCGGGGGTCACGGGCGCCGCGTCCACGGTCTCGATCTTGAGCAGGTCCTCGGTAGATCGGTTGAACGTGCTGCCGTAGCCGCGCTCTGTGGGCACCCAGCGCAACATGTTGCTGCTGCCCGGGGGGTCCGCTGGCGTGAACACCGCATCGGCGCGCTCGCCCGGTGGGAGTATGAGGTTGTAGACGTCGCTGGAGCGTGCGGCGAGGCCGTTGTCGCCGCCGAGGCGCATGAAACGGTGATTGCGCAGCCGCAGGTTGTAGTAACGGGCGCGCGTCGCGTTGATGATCCGCCAGCGCTGCTGCTTGCCGGTGCGCACCTTGAGCGTGGGTTGCACTTTGCCGTTGACGAGTAGCACGGCGCCCTCCCGACCGAACAGGTCGCCGAAGTCACCGCCGCTGTCGGCCGGCAGAAGCTCCCCTTGCTCGTTCAAGCCGATGTCGGAAAGCAGTAGCACGAGGTCGTCGCCGAACGCCTTGGGATCATTCGGATCCTCGACGAGAATCGCGCCGTAGAGACCGCGGCCAACCTGCGTAGACGAGTCGATGTGGGGGTGATACCAATAGGTGCCGGCATCCGTCAGTGTGTACTCGTAGCGGAACTCCGCGCCGCTTTGAATCGGGTCCTGGGTTGCGCCCGGCGCGCCGTCCATCGTGTTCGGCACACGCAGACCGTGCCAATGGATGGTCGTCTCCTCGGGGAGCGAATTCTTGAAGTGCACGATTACGCGGTCGCCGACTTTGCCGCGGATCAAGGGCCCCGGCACTGTGCCGTTATAGGTCCACGCCGGCGTTTGGTGCCCAGCAATGAGCTCGAGATTCTGGATTCGTGCTTCGAGGTTGAACTCGAGGATGTTCGGGTCGGGGTTCAGGTCCTCCGGCAGAGGTAACGCCAGATCGTCCGCCCAGCCATCGGGTTGACTGACGTCGCGCGCAGCCTGCTGAGGCACGCTCTCGGCAGCGGGTGGCGCCTGCCGCTCGCAGCCGCCAATCAGCGCGATGCTCGACAAGATCCATGGGTACCATGGCCAACACTTGCGCAATCTCATCCCACCTCGGTGTGTGTAGCGGCACTAGTTTGGAGCGTGGCCGAGACTGACACCATTCGTAGATGTACCTAACGGACGCGAGCGCGTGATTCCCGGCCGGCGGGGCTGCGCGTAGACTCGCTCCAGTCCGGACGAACAGGGGGGTTCTTGACATGAGCAAGCCCGTTCGGCGCCGCCCCGGCAAGGGGCGCGGCGCACCAGGCAATCGAGGGGTAGAAGGTGGTCGACGGGACAAGACCACCGCGATTTGCCTAGCGCTACCGTCGGCCGAGCACACCGACCAGGGCGATCACTGCATTTACCGCGTGCGTGGCAAAGTGTTCGCGTACTATCTCGACAACCACCACGGCGACGGGATCGTTTCGGTCTGCGTGAAGTCGGAGCTCGGCGAGAATGTCGACCGAGTCCGCGTCGACCCCGACCGCTACTATTCGCCGGCGTATATCGGCCCGAGGGGTTGGTTCGGTCTTCGACTCGACCGCGGCCGAGTGGACTGGCGCGAGGTGGCCGAGGTCGTGGAGCGCAGCTTCAGGCTCACGGCGCCAAAGAGCGTGCTGAAGAAGCTCGATGGCGCTTGAGCGAACGCCGGAGGTTTGGATAATCGGCGGTGACCAACGTGGGTCGCTGGCTTCACGGGGGGTAAGGACATGGCCTGGTGGACTTGGTGCATCTTGGGCGTCGCGCTGCTCGGCATGGAGCTGTTCGCCGTCGACGCGCAGTTCTATCTCGTGTTCGCGGGTCTCGCGGCAGTCGTAGTCGGTTTGCTAGGACTCGTGGGCATCGACCTGCCCGTGTGGGCGCAGTGGTTGTCGTTCGCGGCGTTGTCGCTCGTGGCGATGTTCACGATTCGCCGGCAGGTCTACCAGAAGCTCTTGAGCAAGCCGCTCGGCAAGGTCAACACCGACATCGATCAGCGCATCGTCCTCGGTCAAGAGCTCGCACCCGGTAAATCCTGCCGCATCGAGTATCGCGGCAGCGGCTGGACCGCAATCAATGTCGGCCAGCAGGTCATCCCGGCGGGTGGGGATGCGCGCATTGATTCGATCGAAGGCCTGACTTTGCACGTCCGCTCGCATTGAGCGAGCAGTCATCGAGGGGAGAGTAATGGATCAAGGACTGTTTCTACTGGTGCTGGTGATCGCCGCAGTGGCCTTCACGATCCTCGTGAAGACCGCCATCGTGGTGCCGCAGCAGAGCGCCTATGTCGTCGAAAGGCTTGGTAAGTACAGCAGCACGCTATCGGCCGGGTTCCACGTTCTCGTGCCGTTCCTCGACCGCATTGCCTATCGGCACAGCATGAAGGAGGCGGCCTTCGACATTCCCGAACAGATTTGCATCACCAAGGACAACGTGCAGGTCGGCATCGACGGCGTGCTCTACCTACAGGTGCTCGACGCCGCACGCGCCTCTTATGGCATCGCCAACTACGAGTTCGCGATCTCGCAGCTCGCGCAGACCACGTTGCGTAGCGAGATCGGTAAGATCGAGCTCGACCGCACCTTCGAGGAGCGCGCTACGATCAATGCCAACGTCGTCAGCGAGCTCGACAAAGCATCGGAGCCCTGGGGCGTCAAAGTGCTGCGCTACGAGATCAAGAACATCAATCCGCCGCGCGATGTGATCCAGGCCATGGAGAAGCAGATGCGTGCCGAGCGGGAGAAGCGCGCAGTCATCCTCACTTCCGAAGGCGAACGCGACGCCAAGATCAACCAGGCCGAGGGCGAGAAGCAGCGCGTCATCAAGGAATCCGAGGCTTCGCGGCAGCAGCAGATCAACGAGGCCTCGGGCGAGGCCGAGGCGATCCTCGCGGTCGCCACGGCGACGGCGGAAGGTTTGCGCCGCGTGGCAGACGCCGTCAGCACCGCCGGCGGTCGCGAGGCCATGCAACTACGCGTGGCCGAAGACTACGTCCAGCAGTTCGGCAACCTCGCGCGCAGCGCCAATACGCTCGTCGTGCCGGCCAATCTCACTGATGTCGCCAGCATGATTGCGCTCGCCACCAAGGTGTTCGACCAAAGCCGGCCGAGTGGTCCTGCGGCTCCGCCCCCGCGATGAGTGACTCAGCAACGCGCGTCTGACTGAGCCGCGCCCGCCCTCAGCGGACGCGCCCGTCGAGATAAGCTCGCCGCCTCGCCGGAGGAAACCTCTCGATCGCGTAGCGAAGCATGGTGCGCGGCATCCGTGCGTGGTGCTTGCGCAAGAATGCCTCGGCCACCGCCCGGTCCCGATTGCCGACCTCCCGTAGCATCCAGCCCGTCGCTGTGTGAATGAGGTCCTGCTCGTCGTCGAGGAGTTGCTCGGCGACGGCGAGTGTGTCGTCGAACGATCCCTGCCTGATCAACGGCAGGGTGGCCATGATTGCGACGCGCCGCTCCCAGAGGTTGCTCGAGCGCGCGAGCGTGTACAGCGGTCGTCGGCTGCGAGTGGCGAGGTAGCCGCCGACAATGGTCGGCGCCGACGTATCGACGAGATCCCAGCTGTTGACGTAGCGCGCAGTCAACACCAAGTAGCGTTGGTAGATACGCGTCCTGCCCTGGTCATCGGTACGCTCGAATAGGGCGGTGAGCAGCAGTAACGCCAGCAGGCGTTCCTCGTGCAGCCGCGAGTGGAGTAGCCGAAAGGCTGTGGTCGCAGTCGCGGCGCGATGCTCACGCGCGATCCGGCGCAGCACCGGCACGCGAATGCCGAGAAATCGATCGCTGGCGCCGTACTCGCCTGGGACCGTCTTGAAGAAGCGCGCCGCATCCGCGGCAATACCGGGGTCGGCCAAGGCGCGCAACTGTGCACGAATCGCAGCGACGTCGTCGTTCACCATCGGCTACCCGTGGGGACCTGCGCGATGATACGGCAGTGCGGTGTTATGCTGCGCGCCGATGAGCCTACTGCGCCGGCTACGCCGCCTGTTCGAGCCCGATCGGAACGCGTTTCTGCGCTCGGTGCACGGCGTCGTGCATATCGGCGCCAACGTCGGCCAAGAGCGCCGCCTGTACGCGCGCCACGATCTCGACGTGCTCTGGATCGAGCCGATTCCCGAGGTATTCGCCGCACTGCACGCCAATCTCGCGGACTTCCCGCGACAGCGGGCGCTCGAGTGCCTGGTGACAGATCGCGACGGGGCGGAGTACGAGTTCCATGTCGCGAACAATCGCGGCGAGTCGTCGTCGATTCTCGATCTGAAGGAGCATCGGGACGTGTGGCCCAGCGTGCAGTTCACGAAGACGATCAAGCTCCGCAGCACGACGCTTGCCTCGTTGCTGACGCGCGAGCGTATCGATCCCGCCAACTACGACGCGCTGGTCATGGACACGCAGGGGTCGGAGCTGTTGGTGCTGCGAGGCTCGGAGCCCGTGCTCGCGAACTTCAGATTCATCAAGACCGAGGTGCCCGACTTCGAGGCCTACGCGGGCTGCGCGCGGCTCGAGGACATCGAGGCATTCCTCACGAGCCGCGGCTTCGCGGAACTGTTGCGGCACCGGTTCGCGAGCCGCGAGGCCGGTGGGCACTACTACGACGTCGTCTACGCGAGACCCGAGCTCGGCACCAAACGCTAGCGACGCCGCGTCGACTTGCGTTTGCTGCGACGCGCTGCGGTCCGCTTCTTCTTTACTGCGCGCTTGGTCTTGGCACGCCGACGCGACGCCGGTTTGGTCGCGGTCTTCTTCTTCTTTTTCTGCGGCTGCTGCTTCGTAGCGCTCTTCTTCCTCTTAGCGGTCTTTTTCTTGGGCGTTTTCTTCTTGGCAGGTTTGGTGGCGCTGCGCTTTTTCGGCGGGCGCGCCGGGGCCTTGGCGTCGACCGCCAGCCAGTGGGCCGCGAAGAGCGCGCCGTGCGGATCCACTAGCTGCACGATGCGATCACCGCCCGGCACGTCCATTGGCCCGTTCACCACCGTACCGCCCGCGGCCTGCGCTTTGGCGGTGGTTTCGTCCAGGTCGAGCACGCGGACATAACCCACCCAATAGGCCGGCCCCGGCTTGCCGACGCCCCCTTTGTTGAACATGCCGCCGAGCTGCTGGCCGTTGCGGCCAAAGACCAAGTACGGGCCGATAGGACCCATGTCGAACTGGCTGATCTCGTCCCAACCAAAGAGGGCGGCATAGAACGCAAACGCCTCGCTGGGCGCGGTCGTGGTGGCCAGCTCATGCCAGGAGAACTCACCGTGACCGGCCGGCGCTTCGGGGCGCCCCGGCATTGCCGAGGTGTGAACGGCGAAGGTGGCGCCTCGCGGGTCGACGAGTACTGCATGGGTGCCCGCGTTCGGCACGACCGTGGGCGGCGTGAGCAGCGTGGCCCCAAGTCGCACTGCGGCGTCGACCGTCTCGGCCACGTCCGGTGTGGCGATATACGCCACCCATTGCGGCTCCGCGCCGTGTTTTTCGACCGACGCGCCGAGCGGCCCGCTTGCCGCCACGAACATGGAGTAGGAAGGATCGTGCTCCCAGCGCTGCGTCTTCCAACCGAGCGTCTGCGTATAGAAGGCCTGGGCCGCTGGGCCGCTCGGTGTCAGGAGCTCATGCCATACGAATTGCCCGCGGGCTGCGTTATCCGTCATGCGATTCTCCTTGCCGGAGCCCCGATCCTGAGCCTGTGCAGCGCGCGTGGCAAGACGGTCAGAACGGCCAGGCCGGTCGCGCGTCGGCCAGGAACCGCCGTTTGTGAGGGACTTCGCATGCGTCGGGAGGCTCCCCGCCTAGTATTCGTTTACAGTGTCGCCCCGATCCTGTGGGGCGAAGGTAACGCCCGGCAACGGAAACCGACTGATGAGTATGAACACGACGCTAGTGATCAACGCCAAGGGTGGCGTTGGCAAGACGACGATCACGACCAATCTCGCGAGCTATTTCGCCTCGCATGATGTGGCCACGACCATTGCGGACTTCGATCCCCAGGGGTCGAGCCTGAATTGGTTGAATCAGCGGCCGAACGATGTCGCGAAGGTCCATGGTGCGGATTTGGCCGCGCGCAGCGGCACCACGAGCCTGCAGATCGCGCGCCGGCAGATTCCCCGCGAGACGGAGCAGCTGATCATCGATGCGCCGGCTGGGCCCTCGCGGCTGCTACTGCAGGATTTGTTGGCGCGAACACAGGCGATCTTGATTCCCGTGGCGCCGTCGTCGATCGACATCCACGCAACGGCGAACTTCATCAAGGAGTTGCTGCTCGTTGGGCACGTGCGTTTCCGCAACATCCGTTTGGCAGTGCTCGCGAACCGCGTGCGCAGTGCGCGGCCCATCTATGAGCCACTCGAGCGATTCGTTGCCTCACTCGGCATCGAGTTCCTCACGCGTGTGAGCGACTCCGACGTCTATGTGGAGGCGGCCGAACGCGGCCTCGGTGTTTTCGAGATGCCGTTTGACAGGAGTGCCGCCGAGCAGCGCGAATTCTTGCCGATTGCTCAGTGGGCCCAGGGCGAGGCGGTGATCGAGAGGAAAGACAAGAGTAATGTGGTGCCGCTGAACATCGCCAGGGCCTAAGCGGGCTCTTTGGCTTCAGCGCACGTGTTGCGTGCGAAACGGCTTGCCTTTGCCTTTACCGCTGCGCCGTCCTTCCGGTGCCTTCGCTTGGCCCGTCCCCCTAGGCTGAAACCGCGGCACTAGCTGGTGCTTGCCGTTGCCGATTAGATCCTCGCGATGCATGTGCTTCAGCGCGGCGCGCAGCATCGGCCAGTTATTGGCGTCGTGGTAACGCAGGAAGGCTTTGTGTAGGCGTCGCACCTTCAGGCCTTTCGGGATTGTCACTTCCGCCGAATCGCGGGTCACGCGGCGCAACGGGTTCTTGCCCGAGTGGTACATCGCGGTCGCGGTTGCCATCGGTCCCGGCAGGAACGCTTGGACTTGGTCGGCGCGATAGCCGTTCTTCTTCAACCAGAGCGCGAGCTCGAGCATGTCCTCGTCCGTGGTGCCCGGGTGCGCGGCGATGAAGTACGGGATCAAGTACTGCTCTTTGCCGGCGGCTTGCGAGTAGCGATCGAACAGCTGCTTGAATTTGTAGTACGTGCCCACGCCGGGCTTCATCATTTTCGACAGCGGCCCTTCGCTGATCGCCTCGGGCGCAATTTTGAGATAGCCGCCCGTGTGGTGCTGGGCGAGCTCTTTGACGTACTCCGGCGACTCGATCGCGAGGTCGTAACGCACGCCGGATGCGATGAGCACCTTCTTGATACCCGGTAGCTCGCGCGCGCGCCGGTAGAGACTGATGAGCGGCGCGTGGTTCGTATTCAGGTTAGGGCACACGCCAGGGTAGACGCATGACGGCCGGCGGCAGGCTGATTCGATCTCGCGGCTCTTGCACGCGAGCCGATACATGTTGGCCGTGGGGCCCCCAAGGTCTGAGATCACGCCCGTAAAGCCCGGCACCGAGTCGCGGATGGTTTCGATTTCGCGCAGGATCGAGTCCTCGCTGCGATTCTGAATGATCCGTCCCTCGTGCTCGGTGATCGAGCAGAATGTGCAGCCGCCGAAGCAACCCCGTTGGATGGTGACGGAAAAGCGGATCATCTCGTAAGCCGGGATCCTGGCTGTGCCATAGGCGGGGTGGGGGACCCGCGCGTAGGGTAGCTCGTAGATGCCGTCCATCTCGCCGCTCGTCAGTGGAATGGGCGGCGGATTCAGCCATACGTCGCTCGCGCCGTGACGTTGTACCAGCGGGCGTGCGTTGCCGGGGTTCGATTCCATGTGCAAGATCCGCGACGCGTGGGCATACAGCACAGAGTCGTCGCGCACCTGCTCGAAGCTCGGCAAGCGAATGTAGCTGCGCTCGCGATCAGCGAGCGCCACGCGGCGGGTGAAACGCACGACGGTCACGCCGGGCTCGGTGCCCGACGCGGCCGCCTTGGCGGCGGCGGCCATTGCGGGCTCCGTGGCATAGGGATCGGGGTGCTCCGCAACGGGCCCTGGCGCGTCGAGGTGCGTCGAGTCGATCTCCGTCCACCCCTCGCCGGCTGCGCTACCGAGAAACGCGGTGCCGCGCACGTTGCGTATGGCGGACGGCGCCTCCCCAGCGGCCAGGCGATGTGCGATCTCGACGATCTGCCGCTCGCCATTGCCGAACACGAGCAGATCGGCGTGCGAGTCGAGCAGGATCGAGCGCCGCACCTTCTCCTGCCAATAGTCGAAATGCGCGATGCGGCGCAGGCTCGCTTCGATGCCGCCGATCACGATCGGCACAGCGGCGAACGCCTCGCGTACGCGCTGCGAGTAGACGATGACGCTGCGATCCGGGCGTTGGCCGCCGGCTCCACCGGGCGTGTAGGCGTCATCGCTTCGCACGCGCTTGTCGGCCGTATAGCGGTTCACCATCGAGTCCATGTTCCCGGCCGTGATGCCAAAGAACAAAGACGGTGCGCCGAGCCGCTCGAAGTCCGCCGTGGAGCGCCAATCGGGTTGCGCGATGAGTCCCACACGAAAGCCCTGCGCCTCGAGCACGCGGCCGACGATCGCCATGCCGAAGCTCGGGTGATCGACATAGGCGTCGCCCGTCACCAGGATGACGTCGCACTGATCCCAGCCGAGCAAGTCCATTTCCTCGCGCGACATCGGCAACAACGGCGCCGGCGTCAGACGGTGCGCCCAGTACTTTCGGTACCCGAAGAGCTCGGGTGCCGTGGGGCGCGTGAGGGTGGCCGGGGCAGTCATGGTTGGTGAGGTAATTGAATTCAGTTGGCTTTTTCCTGCGCCACAGATTACCACCCCGGTTAGCCCACCGCGCGGCGTCGCCCACGAACCGCGCGGCTAGCGAGGTCCTCTCAGGGCCACCAGGAAGCTCTCGTAGCTCTCCAGTACGCTTGGATCGTCTTTGGCGATCCCCACCATCTCCCGCGGGATCGCCTTGAGGTGGTCGATCATGCCGTCCGGATCGGCGCCAATCGAGCGGGCGAACGCTCGGAAGATCGCGTACGACTTCTGCTCGTAGTCGCCTACATCGACGGAGTTCGGCGTCGTGCGCAGCATCTCAACGCTGAGCGTGTAGAACTCATGCCAGTGCGGGCTTTGAAACCACTCAGGGTAGTCGCCGCCCTGTGCATCCAGCGTGATCGTCTGCGGTGGTGGGGCGTCATGCCCGTGTTGCGCCGACGCAGTGCCCAGGACGAGGGGCGCCCCCAGGGCCACGAGCGCCAGCAGTTTTTGTATCGTCATCGTGATTCTCCTGTTCGCTTGAGGTGAGCTTGTCGGCGCTCAGGCATCCGGTCGCCGACGGCAGAGAGTATGAAATACTTTACACAAAGTAAAGATATAAATACATTGTGTCTGGAATAGCAGACTCACAGAGGTCGCCATGTCGTTTCGACAAGAGCGCCTGGATCACCTTAATCACGATCGTATTCGCATCTTTGCTCTTCACGCTCCGTCCGCAACAGCAGTGGACGCTGGCGCCGGAGCCGAGCCAGTTTCGGTTTCTTGTGCTGCTCCTGTCGATCGCGACGTTGGTCGTCATCGAGATCGTGGCGCTGATCGTCGTCGCGATGCGCTCGCGACGCGACGTCAAGGCGCCGCGATACATCTTGGCGCCAACGAGATTGATGCCTACTGCGTGCTGATCTCGTTCGTCGTTACGCTCGTCGTGAACTACGCGTACGCGGCGCGGATCGTGTATTACCGGCGAGGCCTCTGATGTGACGAAGATCGCCATCACGAACACGATTCGCAGACTGTGCTTCGAGCGCAACGAGACGACACAGCAGGACCTCGCCGAGCGCGTCGGCGTCACGCGCCAGACCGTCAACGCCATTGGGCTCGGCAAGTACTCGCCGTCGCGTGAGGTGGCGTTTCGGATCGCCGCCGTGTTCGCTGTGCAGCTCGATCAGGTGTTTCAGCACCAGCGTAACGAGCAGCCCTAGCGTTCGCAGGATAACGGTCGTACTGTTGCGACCGGTCGAATCAGTAGCGAGCGCGCATGACGGTATACGTATCGATGTTGCGGGCAGTCAACGTCGGTGGCAGCAGTCGGGTCAAGATGAGCGCGCTGCAGGAGATCTACGAGTCACTCGGGTTCGTCGACGTGCGTACGCTGCTGCAAAGTGGCAACGTCCTGTTTCGCAGCGGGCTCAAGGATCGCGGGCAGCTCGCCAAGCGGCTTCGCCAGGAGATCGAGCGACGCCTCGATTTGCAGATCGAAGTGCTCGTGCGCACGTTGGCGGAGATCGAAAGCATCATGGAGCGAGGCCCGGTGCTGTCGCCGCGTGCGGACATGAACAAGCTGCTCGTGATGTTCCTGGCGGACGTTCCGGGTGCCCAGGAGCAGGCGCGCCTGGTCGCGTGGCACAAAGGGTCCGAAATGATGGAGATCCGCGGGCCCGAGATCTACCTTTACTATCCCGAGGGTATCGGCCGGTCGAAGCTCTCGGGCGCGGTCATCGAGAACCGGTTGAACACCTATGGCACGGCGCGCAACTGGAACACACTCACCAAACTGCTTGAGGCGGGGCGCTCAATCAGCGAGTCGTAGCGCGAGGCGCGCTCGCTGCGAGTACCATGGTGTCGTGCACTTTGCCGAGGGTGACCGATGTCCGAACAAACACCAGAATCACCGCCGCCTGGTCGACCGATCGAAGAGCATCTGAAGGCACGCTCCACGTGGATCCGCTTGCTGTTCATGATCGTCATGGCAGTGTGCTACGCCGTCGCGCGCCTGGTCGTGATCGTCGTGGTCGTGCTGCAGTTCTGCCACGTGTTGCTCACGGGTCAGACCAATCCGCGCCTCAAGGATTTGGGGCTGTCGCTCGCGCGTTACGTCTACGAGATCTTGGAGTACCTCACGTTCAATAGCGAGGTGCGGCCATTCCCGTTCGACGCGGAGTGGCCTGCCGCGCGACGCGACTGAGCGGCTCACCCGTGGTGTCAGAATCGGTCGAGCAGCTTGCCGGTGAGCGTGGTGCGGTCGGCGGAGAACGCGTCGAGCGCGGCACGAGTGTACGGCGTGAGTTGGCGCACGCCGTAGCTTAAGAAGCCCACCTCGCGCAGCTCCTGCAACGACTGCCGGTAGTGCTCGAGCAGCGCGTCGGAAAGTGCCACGCCGCTGTGCCGCAGCGCGATCGCTGCTGCCTTCGATAGCACGCGGGCCCGCTCGGGCAGCTTGGTGACCGTCGCTAACGCCAGTAGCGACGACATCTCGAACACCGTGCGTCGCTCGCTGTCGGCCGTCGCCCGGAGCTCCCGCCAGAGCCGTAGGATGTTGTCGGCGGAAGGCAGCTGCGGTGTGGGCAACTTGCGCGCTTCGGCAACGAACTTTGACCACTCGGCGCGCAAGCTCGCGACGTCGAGAGGCGGGGCGTTCACGGTTTCGGCCAACTGGCTGGAACTGCGCTCCAGGCCTTGCAGGAGCTGTTCCATCGTCGTGAACGAGTCGGCGGGTGCGAGCAGCCCTTCCTGCTTCAGCGCTGCGGCGATCTCGGGAATGATCTGTCGGCCGAAACCGCAGACGTCGGCCAGCGCTGCGAGCACCCACACAGGCGATGCGCGAAACGCGAGGATGCCAATCAGCTCGACGCCGTTGCCGGCGGCGCGACGGAGCAAGAAGTTCTCGCCGAGCTCTGCCTCGCTGGGCCGGGTGCCGCTGACTTCACCAACGCTCTCGATTAGAAACCGCAGCGTCGCGTCGACGAGATTGCGATACACCCTGCTGCGGCGCAGACCGGTCGGGAGGGCGACCGTGGCCACTTCGTGCACGAGGCCGGCGGTGAGCGCCGATGCCGACCGGACCACCCGCTCGGGCAACGAGGCCGCGTAACGGACGCCGCGACGTTGGCCGAGGCTGCGTAGCTTGTCCTTGACCCCCATGGTGGAAACCGTAGCACGACCGGCGGAGCCCGCGAGCTCCGCACTTGCGTTTTGCCACGCGAATAAGCGAGGCTTAGGCTTGGTCCAACAACCCAAAGGAGGTGATCCCATGTCTAGTGAGATTCTTGGGGTTTCAGTAAGTTGTAGGTGTTTCGGCCTGCCAGGCGGGACGCTCGGCAACTGAACCTAAGGGTTTGAGACCCCGTCTCACGGAGGGCCGCTGCAAGCGGCCCTCTTTGTTTTGGTAGCACGACGGACGCCGCTCCGCCGGCGCGAAATCGCTAATGCTGTGTCCATTTCCGCCAACAACTGGTCGGTTCGCGCAGCCGCGCGTTTCACGCGCGAGGGCTTGATCGAGGCCGCGACTCAATTCGATCAAAGACTTGGGCAGGATCGGCCGCGCTGGCACGGAATCTGCTAAGGGCACAGTGGGTCTCCCGCCGATCGCGCTCCGTGCAGGTCTGACCAACCTGATACAGAGTGGTCTGCTGTTTCTTTCCTCCCCAATTTGCCCAACGGCAGTCCGGCGGGAGACCCGTTTTCAGTCATGCTCAGCCGGCAGCCGACGTCGAAGCGCTGACCGGCGCTGGCGGTGGCGCTGCGGGGCGGATCGGTGCGAGCCAGCGCGCGAACGGCTCACCCGCGCCAGTCTCGAGCCAAGCGAATACAACCCGATGCCACAACACACGCTGCACGTAGTCGCGCGTCTCGTTATAGGGGATGTTCTCGATCCAGATGTCGGCGTCGAGCGAAGCGCTCGGCAGCCAACGCTCTGCGGCCCGGGGGCCGGCGTTGTAGCCCGCGAGCGCTACGACGGTTTGCCCATCGAACGCGTCGAGCAGTTCACGCAGGTGCGCGGCGCCAAGGGCGAGATTGACACCCGGCTCGAGCAAGTCGGCGGATTGCGGTGCAGGCCGGCGCCAATTGCGTGCGACGATGCGAGCCGTCTCCGGTCGCAACTGTGCCAGGCCGACGGCGCCAGCTGCAGACACCGCGTCGGCACGGAATAGACTCTCCTGGCGAACGACGGCATAGAGCAGTGGCCACTCGAGCTCTGTGAGCGCGGCCGCCGCTCGAACCTCGGCATCGTAGGGACGCGGATAGAGCAGCGCGTAATCGAAGAACACGCCTTGGCGCGTCGCCGTAGCCACCGACACGTCGTGCCACTGCCAACGGGCCGCCAAATGGATAGCTTGCGAGCGTTGCCCTTCATCGAGCGTGTCGACACCGCTCTGCCATTCGCTGAACGCGGGCCCACGTAGGCCCACGAGCAGTAGCTCGCGTGCGCGTATCAACGCCGGCATGGCCGCGAGGGCGTCGATGACGGTCTCATCGGCCACGAGCTCCTCGGGATGCGTCGCGGCATCCTGGCCGAGGCGAGTCGCCGCACTGGCCGAGTAGAAATTGTCATTGCCCAACAAACCGGAATAGAGCGTCTGTGCCGCGGCCGTATCGCCGCGCGCAGCGGCCGCGCGGGCCGCCCAATACCGCCAGCGCGACTCCAGCTGTTGATTGGCCGACATCGCCGCGATGGAGTGCTCGACTTGCCGCCAGTTCCCGACCCAGAGCGCGGCGCGCGCCTGCCATGTGAGCGCTGCGTCGTCGAGGTCGGCGTCCGTGACGTTACGGAACACACGCAGCGCTTCGGCGGCTTTGCGGTCCCAGGCGAGACCGAGCGCCAGAGCCAAGGCGTAGGGGCTGACACGCGCGTCGTCGTGGTCGAGCAGCCGGCGCACCTTCGTGTAGCGCTCGAGGGCCGCCTGCGGGTCGCTGCGTGCGAGCTTGCGCCAGGCTGCGAGTAACGCGGTGTCGTCGTCGGGTGTTGTGGGGGCGGAACCCGTGAGCACGGCATCGATGTTGCGCTCAGGGTGGTCAAGCAGGTCCGCCCACCGCAGCAGCGGTGCAGCCCGCTCAGGCGGCAGCCGTTCGGTCACGGTGCGTGCGAACGTCGTTTGACCGTTGTCGAGCAACAACCGAACGCGTTGCTCGATGAGCTCGGCGGTCATGCCGTTCTCGCTGCGCAGCCAGTCGAAGCTCCGCTCGCATTCGGGTGGCAGGCGGGCAGGAGTTAGCCACCGCTCGACGACATCGATCCGCAACGTGGTGTCGCCGCCGGTTGCGATGCGCGCATTGAGCCATTGGCAGCCCAGCACGGCATCGGTCATGCCGGCTTCGTAGTGCTCGGCAAGAGTCGCCCATTCCGCGCGCGCTGCCAGGCTGCGGAGCCAGGCGCGCTGCAGTTCCGCCGCGACGGGCTCGCCGTGATGAGCATCGAGAAACGCGCGCGCCCAGTCGTCAACCGTGCCGAGGGGTCCCTGGGTCTCGCCGAGCGCCCGCACGATGCGCGCGCGCTCGAGGTAGGGGTAGAGTGGGTAGTCGAGCAGGGCGGCGGAGGCCGCGTTTGGTAGGGGTCCACCCGACTCGAGGGTAGCGTACTCGCGGACGAAGGACTCGCGCGCCGCAGCGAACGGATCCTCACCTGCGACCGCTCCGGCAGCAACGCCATAGCTGAGCAGGACAGAGATGCCTGCCAGACGAACCCGGTCGATGCGACTCGCGCGGCTCACGGCCCGAGCATAAAGCAGTCGGGTCCGGTGTGGCAGTCTCGGGCGGGTTGTCGGGGGCCGGCCGCCGGGTCGACCTCCGTCCTTGTGAACCAACACGCAGGCCGCGCGGTCAATATGTAGCATCCTGCTCCAGGGATCGGGTCTTTGGCTCGGCCAAAGAGCATGAACGTCCCGGTCACGGTTGGCTTTTGCCGACCGCGGCGCGCAAAATACGCGATGCAGCCCGCGGCAGCAGAAGGCGGGCAGATGGAGAGAAGCAATGGGTCTTGCGATGAGCGTTCCGCAGCTGCTGATCATATTGGTGATCGTGGCGTTGATTTTTGGCACGAAACGCCTGAAGGAAGTGGGCGGCGATCTCGGCAGCGCGATCAAGAGCTTTCGTAAGTCCATGAACACGGCCGACACCGACGCAGAGACCACGGGCGAGCCGAAACAACTCACGCGCGAAGAGCAAGAAAAGCAGTAAACTGCGCCTCCTCCGCAACCTCGGCGCGGTAGCTGCGGCTCCTCCCCGTTTCGCCTTGAGTCTTGACTATGCAGTGGCTGACAGGCACGCCTAACTTCGATTTCATGAAGTACCGTCGCGTGGCGATGACGGTGTCATCGCTGCTGACGATTATCGCGCTGGCCGCGATAGTGTTTAAGGGGTTGAATTTCGGCGTCGACTTCACGGGTGGTGTAATCGTCGAGGTCAGTTACGAGGCCGCGCCCAATCTAGACGGCATTCGCGCCAACCTAACGGCTGCCGGCTTCGAATCGCCCCAGGTCCAGAACTTTGGCTCTACGACGGACGTCCTGATTCGATTACCGCCGGTAGATGCCTCATCGAACATCGCAGCCGTGCAGGAGCAGGTGCTCGGTATCCTTCGTGCGGAAAGCGCCAACGTCACGCTGCGGCGCCTCGAATCCGTCGGCCCGCAAGTCGGTGAGGACCTCGCAGAACAGGGTGGCCTCGCGATGTTGTTCGCGCTCATCATGGTGTTCATCTACGTGATGCTGCGGTTCCGCTGGAAGTTTGCTGTGGGCGCCATCGTGGCGACTCTGCACGACATCATCGTCACCACCGGCGTCTTCGCCGTGGTCGGTTGGCAGTTCGACCTCACCGTGCTCGGGTCGATCCTCGCCGTGCTCGGCTATTCATTGAACGACACCATCGTCGTTTACGACCGCATCCGCGACAACTTCCGCTTGATGCGCCGCGGTACGCCGTTCGAGATCGTCAATGCCTCCGTCAATCAGACGCTCGCGCGCACCTTGGTCACAGGTGTCACGAGCTTGCTCGTGTTGGTCGCCCTCATGTTCCTTGGCGGCGACACGCTCTGGGGATTCTCGGTGGCTTTGATCATCGGTATCGTCGTCGGCACGTACTCGTCCATCTACGTGGCGAGCGCTATGGCGCTGGCGCTCAAGGTATCGCCGGCCGATCTCGTCGAGACCAAGCAAGAGCGGGTCGACGAGCTGCCCTAGCCCGGGGGCGATCGTCTTCGTGCCGTTCTTCGAGTACTTCGAACGACCGCTCCACTGACGCCATGCCTTTGTTGCAGCGTCACGTTCGTCTCGAGCGCCCGAGCGTGCGGCGCGAGCGTGACTATCTCGAGGCGGCACATCGCAGCCGCGAGCTGCATCGCGGCTTCGTCACCGCCGCTGCAACGCCGTGGGAGTACCGTGACTATTTGCGGCGCACACGGCGCGATGACCAGGAGTCGTACTTCGTCATCGCGGCGGAGTCGCGCGAGCTCGCCGGTGTCGTCAACGTCAAAGACATTGTGCGCGGGCCGCAGCCGTCCGGCCGTCTAGGCTACTACGCCTTCGTCCCTCACGCGGGCAATGGGCTCATGCACGAGGGGCTCGTCCATGTCATCAATCTGGTGTTTCTCGAGCTCGGCTTGAAGACGCTCGATGCGAACATCCAACCCGCCAACCGACGTTCACTCGCACTCGTTGCGGGGCTCGGATTCCAGCGCGACGCAGAGACGCGCGGCTACCTCAAGATAGGCGGCCGTTGGCGCGACCATGAACGTTGGTCCCTGCGCGCCGTGGATTGGCGAGCGACACACTCATTGGGCACTGTTGCTGCGCGCGTAGCCGAGTGGTAGAGCCGTCGTATCGATGGCCTTGCGCAGCACGAACGACGAGTGCACGCCGATGACGCCCTCGATGCGCGTGATCTTCGTCAGCAGAAATCGTTGGTACTCGTCCATGTTCGGGACGCAGATCTTGAGCTGGTAGTCGGCTTCCTGGCCCGTGATCAAATAACACTCCTGCACTTCCGGATAGGTGCGAACGGCGCTCTCGAATTGGGCGAAGCGTTCCGGCGTGTGGCGGTCCATGCGGATGTGGATCAGCACCGTGAGATCGAGCCCAATGGCGCGCGGCTCGAGGCGCACCACGCGCTCACGGATGACACCGGCCTTCTCGAGGTGGTGAACGCGCCGTGAGCACGGTGAGGCGGACAGGCCGACGCGATCAGCGATCTCTTGGTTGCTGAGACTGCCATTCGCCTGGAGCTCGGCGAGGATCTTGAGATCGAAAGAGTCGAGTTTCTCTGACATATAGCTACAATAGAGCGAAAAGTGCACTAGAATTAGCCGAATCTTGCTACATAGGCAATAACTTCGACGAAGATAGGTCACTCCTGCTTCGCGTCTCCACCTAGAATGGCCGCTCGTTGTCACGAGCCTGGCGCTGGCCGGGCGGCAATCTACGCACGAGGAACTGTCCGATGAGCGACTTCGATTACCGTAAATACCGGTCCTATCGGCCGATCGCGCTCGCCGATCGCCAATGGCCGAGTCGAATCGCCGATCGCGCGCCCGACTGGTGCAGCGTCGACTTGCGCGACGGCAATCAAGCGCTCGTGCAGCCGATGTCGGTGGCGAAAAAGCTCGAAATGTTCGCCCTGCTCGTCGAGCTCGGTTTTCGGGAGATCGAGATCGGGTTCCCGTCGGCATCGCAGACCGAGTTCGATTTCGCGCGACGGCTCGTCGAACGCCAGCTGATCCCGGATGACGTGAGCGTGCAAGTGCTGACCCAGGCGCGCCGCGAGCTCATTGAGCGAACGTTCGAAGCTTTGCGCGGGGTGAAGCGCGCCATCGTGCACGTCTACAACTCCACCTCGCCGGTGCAGCGTGAGCAGGTGTTCAAGGCGGGCAAGGAAGAGGTGACCGCGATTGCGGTGAACGGTGCACGACTCTTGCGGGACTGCGCGGCGCACCATCCGGCCACGGACTGGACGTTCCAATACTCTCCCGAGAGCTTCTCGGGCACGGAGCCCGACTACGCGGTCGAGGTTTGCAACGCGGTGCTCGACGTGTGGCAACCGCGACCAGACAGACAAGCCATCGTCAATCTTCCTGCGACCGTCGAGATGACCACGTCGAATGTCTTCGCGGACCAAGTCGAGTACTTCTGCCGCAATGTCCGCCATCGCGAGCACATTCGCGTCAGTTTGCACACGCACAACGATCGCGGCTGTGCAGTGGCCGCAGGGGAGCTCGGTCTCCTGGCAGGTGCAGATCGCATCGAGGGCACGCTCTTCGGTAACGGTGAGCGCACCGGCAACATGGACATCGTCACAATGGCCATGAATCTCTATTCGCAGGGCATCGATCCCAAGCTCGATCTCGGCGACATGGCGCGGATCATCGAGGTGTACAAACGGTGCACGGACATGCCGGTTCACCCGCGCCATCCTTGGGCTGGCGATCTCGTTTACGCCGCGTTCTCGGGCAGCCACCAGGATGCCATTCGCAAATCGATGGCATTCCATCGCGACCATGGCTTGCCCCATTGGTCCGTGGCCTATCTGCCGATCGATCCTCGCGATCTCGGTCGCCGCTACGAAGAAGTGGTGCGCATCAATAGCCAGTCGGGCAAAGGCGGCGTCGCGCTCGTGCTCGAGCGCGACCACGGCATCACCTTGCCGAAGTGGCTGCACCCAGCCGTCAGTCGCGTGGTGCAGCTCAAGGCAGACGCCTCCGGCGAAGAGGTTTCCTCGCGGCAGGTCTTGGCCCTGTTCGAAAAGGAGTTCTTGAGCATTCCGGAGGGCTGGCAGCTGCAAGGCTATGACTTGCACTCCGAGGCGCAGCGTACGCACGGCAAGTTCCGTATGGCCAAAGCCGGTGCGGAGTTGGTCCTGAGCGGTGAGGGGCAGGGACTCATCGAAGCCCTGATCGATGCCGTGAACCGGCGGTTCGGCGTGAGCGTGGCCGTGGCCGAGTTCGACGAGCACGCGATGTCCCCCGGCACCGAAGCCAAAGCGCTGGCCTCCGTCACGGTTGAAGTCGGTGGCCGGCAAGCGACGGCCTGTTGCATCGACGAGGACACCTCCCTGGCCTCGCTGCAGGCGACGTTGTCCGCTATTGGTCGCGCGCTCGAAGCGCAGGCGCTGCGTCAAGCCATTTAGTAGTCATTCAACAGTCCATCGTTTGGTCACTGACGCGTCCTCGCCGCTCGTCTTCCGCGACGCCCGGCACCTTGCTGCGTCGTTGCGCAGGCGCGAGCTGTCAGCGGTCGAAGTCATGCGCGAGTTTCTCTCGCAGATCGAGCGCCTGAATCCGCGCGTGAATGCGATCGTGAGCTTGCGCCCGGCGGCAGAGCTACTGGTCGAAGCCGCCGCCGCGGATCGGCGGCTCGCTTCGGGTGAGGTCGTCGGCGCGCTGCACGGCTTGCCGATGGCGATCAAGGATTTGAGCCTCACGCGCGGCATCCGCACCACGTTCGGTTCGCTGTTGTATCGGGATTTCGTGCCGACGAGCGACGAGCTGTACGTCGGACGCTGCAGGCGCGCGGGCGCCATCATCATCGGCAAGACCAATACGCCGGAATTTGGCGCCGGCTCGCAAACGTTCAATGCGGTGTTTGGCGCCACGCGCAATCCTTACGATCTGTCCAAGACCAGCGGGGGTAGCAGCGGCGGCGCCGCGGCGGCGCTCGCTTGCGGCATGCTGCCGTTGGCCGATGGCACGGACCTCGGCGGATCACTGCGAAACCCCGCGAGCTTCTGCAACGTCGTGGGGTTCAGACCCTCGCCGGGGCGTGTGCCGCGATTGAACGCTCGTGTCGGCGATACGCTAGGCGTACATGGACCGATGGCGCGCAACGTGGACGACTTGGCGCTGCTGCTCAGCGTCATGGCGGGTCCCGACGCGCGCGACCCGCAATCGCTCGCCGAGCCAGGCGCGACTTTCCAGGGCTCGCTGGAGCGCGATTTCACGGGTGTGCGCATCGCTTGGAGCGAGCGACTCGGTCGATATCCCGTGGAGCCCGCCGTCGCGCAGGTTTGCAATGCAGCCCGTCCGGTGTTTGCCACTCTTGGCTGTGAGCTGCACGATGCGGAGCCGGACCTCACGGACGTCGACGAGGTATTTCAGACGCTGCGCGCGGCGGCCTACGCGGCGGCGCATGGACGTGATCTGGCGCGCCACAGCGCGATGCTCAAAGACACGGTGGTGTGGAACATCGAGCGCGGACTCGCGCTGACGGTCGACGACGTGGCGCGCGCGGCCGGGCGTAAGGCAGCGCTCGAGCAGAGCGTCTCCGCGTTCTTTTCGCGGTACGACTTCCTGATTCTGCCCGTGGTTCAAGTAGCTCCGTTTCCCGTGGAAACAGAGTGGGTCAGAACGATCAATGCCGTGCCGCTGGCGACCTACGTCGATTGGATGGCAACGTGCTACGCCGTGAGCTGCATGGGGGTGCCGGCCATCTCCGTGCCCTGCGGCTTCACGCCTGATGGTCTACCCATTGGGCTCCAAATCGTGGGCGGTCATCGCCGTGACTTCTCCGTGCTGCAGCTCGCGCGCGCTTTCGAGCAGCTGACGAAGCACGCGTGGCGGCGGCCGGAGCTGTAGCTCGGGCCTGCTAACGCGGCTTGTGGAGCCGAGCGGAGCGCGCGCGTCGTTGCTTCTGCGGCAATGCGGTTGGCACGTCCGTAGCCATGCCTGCAGCGCGATTCGCAGCCGTCCGGCGGCGAGCCTCCACGCGTGCGTCCCTGGCTGGAGCAGCGCCCTGCATGGAGACGGGCCGTAGCGGAAGCAACTCGGTATCGAGAATCCTGAGGCGCATTCGCTCGGCGATGTTTCTGACTTCCGGTATGAACGCCGTCAACAAGTAATTCCCGCCCTTTTGTATTGCACGCGCTCGGTCGCAGAACATACCGAAGTACTGGTCGTAGGCGAGCTCGTAGCGGCGCACGAGACCTTGGCCGCGATCATCGCCGACGAGATCGAGGATCTCGCTCGTGCAGAGCTGTGTGGACGCGGCCAAGAGGTACGTGCGGTGCTCGGCTAGCGTCGAGTCGCGTATGTCGTTGATGCCATAGAACGCGTGCAGCGTTCGATCGCGGTCCGCGCCGAAGACATGGTGGTCGCGCAGGTAGCGGACGAGCGCCGTCTGATGCACTTGCTCGATGGCGATGGCGCGCAGCTTGAGCACCTGGCGCTCGTGGCGCCGCGCACGGGCGACGCCGCCCATGTGAATCTCGTGACGTGCATGCCACTGGGAGTAGCGCGCCGGGTCGTCGAGCAGTTGAGTACAGATTCGCCGCGGAATCTCGTCGCCGGAGTTGGCGCGCTCCAGCACGGTTTGCTCCGACTCGCGCATCAGCCGCGTTTGGGTAATGTACAGCATCCCTCGCTGTTCCTTCCGCCCACGGGTTATTCCTACGCGGTAGCGTGTGCGTCCGGAGTGGTCTAAAGCAAGCGACCGGCGCGGTCGATTAATGTGCTGCGTGAGGTTCAGCGTCCGGCGCGTTGAATCGCGGCGCTGTCGCTATTGCTGCCGTCGCTGGTGACTCGAGGTCGCGGCGCCTTTGGGCGACTGTTGCGCGCGACTCACAGGGCAAAAAAAACCCGGCCATTGGGCCGGGCAATCTTAGTCAGAAACCGTTAGGAGCAAATCCCCGATAACTTGCAAGCAGTATCCTCTCGAACCGACGGGGCACATGTGAACACGGTCACAGGTTTGACATAGCCGGGCGTGGCGGGCTCCGTTGCCGTGCGGCGATCAGACCGCGTACGGCTGCGCTAGCCGGTACTGGGCGTTCTTCCCGAGCCAGGCCGCCAGCCTGTCCCGGCGCCCAATCGCCAGCGGGATGAAGTCGAGCGCTTGGCGCAAGCGCTCGTTTGGCTCCGCACAGCTGAAGCGCAGGAAACCGGCGCCAGCCTGACCGAAGCACTCACCGCCGAGGCAGGCGATGCCGAATTTGTCGTCAGCACCCTGCAGCATGAACAGCGCAAGCCCATGGCTCGTGATGCCGAGCTCGTTACATATCGGTGCGACGTTCGGAAACACGTAGAACGTGGCGGTCGGATCGAGCGTGTTGAACCCTTCGATGCGGTTCAATCCTTCGGTGAGCAGCACGACCTTCTCGCGGAACTTGAGCATCACCTCGTCGCGTTCCTTCTTGTCGCGCTTCAGCGCTGCCGTTCCGGCGAGCTGCACGATTGGCGGAGTGCACGACAGTGTCGTGTTGATCATTTTGCCGATGACGTCGGCGATCTCTGGTGCGGCAACCGCGAAACCGAGCCGCCAGCCGCTCATGCTGTACGACTTGCTGAACGTATAGGCGCCAACGCACTGCGCGAGCATGCCAGGCTGGCTCAGGATCGAATGATGGCTGCCGCGCCAGATCATATGGCAATACGGCTCGTCGCTGAGCACCGCGACGTCGCGGTCGCGGAGTACGTTGGCGATGCGCTTGAGATCGTCCTCGGTCGTGACACCGCCGGTCGGGTTGTGCGGCGAGTTCAGAAAAACGGCGCGTGGTGACGGGTCTTCCTTCAGGAAACGTTCGATGTCGGCAACGTCCGGGCGAAAACCGTTGGATTGCCGAAGCGGTGCCAGCACGGCGCGCGCTCCACGGCGCTCGATATTTGGCAGATAGGTTGGAAAGTACGGGCTGAAGAGGAGCACGCCATCGCCGGGATTCAAGAACGCCTCGCAGAAGAACTGCTCGAACACCTTGGCTCCGGGACCGGCGACGATGTTGTTCGCTTCCGCCGGGATGCCGAACTCCTCACGCACGAACTCGGCCGCGGCTTGCCGGAACTCGGGGATGCCGGGCGAGGGGCAGTAGTGCGACTGATTGTTCTTGATCGCGTCCATGCCGCCGGCGCGTGCCGCGGCGGTGCTGTCGAACGGACTGTCACCGATCTCGAGCTCCACCACGTCTTTGCCGGCTGCCTTGAGAGAGCGCGCCATCGCGAGCACGGTGAACGCGGTTTCGACGGTTAGGGAGCGAGCGAAATTACTCAGTTGCGCGGACACGGTGCACCTTCATGAGTTCGGGCGGACAGGTTGGATATTCGGCTCGAAGCGCGCGCTTTAGTTGTTCGCAGAGCGAGGTGGTGGCGCGGGCGCGGGCCGTTCAGCAGCATAACACCGGCCGCTATCGGCTTCGACGGCCATAGCCCCGTTGCGCACCGGCGGCTTATCTCGTTGGGGCGTGCCAGGCATAATGTGCCGCCTTAAACCCCCTTTGGAGACATCTGATGATCGGCTATGTGACGCTCGGTACCAACGACATGACTCGCGCCGGCGAGTTCTACGATGCCTTGCTGGCGGAGATCGGCGGCAAGCGCGCGATGGAGTCCGATCGCTTCATCTCTTGGTCGGCGGGTCCGAACAGCCCAGGACTGGGTGTCATCAAGCCTTTCGATGGCAAAGCAGCCGCGGCCGGCAACGGTACGATGGTGGCTCTCGCCGTCGATTCGCAACAGAAAGTCAAAGCGCTGCATGACAAGGCCATACAGCTCGGCGCCAAGAGCGAGGGCGCGCCCGGCTTACGCTGGGGCACTTTCTACGCCGCGTACTTCCGCGATCTCGACGGCAACAAGCTCAACGCGTTTCACTTCCCAGGCTAGGTGCCAGCGCGGTGCAATGGGCCGAGTGCCCGTTGCGCTGCGGCCGTGGCCAGCGCAACCGCGACAGCGCTGACGCCGGCGACTAGCTAGCTCCACAACATGCGACTCACCGTCATCATCCGCACCTTGGGCGTGCTGTTCCTCATGTTCAGCACGACGCTGCTGCCGCCGATGTTCGTGTCGGTGCTGTATGGCGACGGCGAGCTCGCGCGTTTCTCCATGACCTTTGCCATCGCCATCGTCGCCGGCCTGCTGTTTTGGCTGCCGCTGCGCCGCGACTCACGCGCTATTCGTAGCCGCGACGGGTTCGTGATCGTGACGCTCATGTGGACGGCGATGAGTCTGCTGGGCGCCGTGCCGTTCATATTGGCGCTCGACCTGAGCTTTGCCGACGCGTTCTTCGAGTCCGTATCCGGTTACACGACCACCGGCGCGACGGTGCTCGTGGGGCTCGATTCGATGTCGCCGTCGATCTTGTTTTATCGCCAGGAGATCCAATGGCTCGGCGGCATCGGCGTCATCGTGCTCGCCGTGGCGTTGCTGCCGATGCTCGGCATCGGCGGTATGCAGCTCTACAAGGCCGAGACGCCAGGGCCGTTCAAGGATGACCGCATCACGCCGCGCATTGCCCGCACGGCGCGCAGCCTGTGCGTCGTGTACACCGCGGTCACGGCCATCTGCGCGGCTTGCTACTGGCTGGCCGGCATGAGCCTGTTCGACGCCATAGCCCACGGCTTCTCGACCGTGTCGACGGCTGGTTACTCGACACACGACGCGAGCCTCGGCTTCTTTCAGAGCGTACCGATCGAGGTCGTCGCAACCGTTTTCTCGCTGATCGGCGGCATCAGCTTCAACGAGCACTTCATCGCTTGGCGGACGCTACAACTCCAGCGGTATGGTAAGGAGACGCAAACCCGAACCTACGTCTGGATCGTGCTGGTGCTCACCATCCTGACGACGGCCGTGCTCGTTTCGACGGCGACCTACCCGTCCCTCGGCGAGGCGCTGCGCTACGCATCGTTTCAGGTCGTCACGGTCATCACGACGACGGGTTTCATGACGGCTGATTTCTCGATGTGGCCCCTGGCCTTACCGGTCGTTTTGGTGTTCGCCGGGTTCATGGGCGGGTGCGCCGGTTCGAGCGCGGGCGGCATCAAGGTGATCCGCTTCGTCGTGCTCTTCAAGCAGGTGGGTATCCACATCCACCGGCTCATTCATCCCCAGGCGATTCGGCGCATGAAGATCGATGGTCAGCCCGTGCCGGACGGCGTCGTCGAGGCCATCGGCGGTTTCTTTGCCGTGTACGTCGTGGTGTTCGTGATCTTCATGGTGCTCGCCATGATGGACGGCATGGATCAAGTCACGGCGTTTGGGGCCGTGGCCGCATCGATCAACAACGTGGGCCCGGGTCTCGGCGACGTGGCCGTGACGTTCGCCGAAGAGACGCCGCACGGCAAGATTCTGTTCGCCGTGGCGATGCTGTTCGGCCGTCTCGAGATCTTCACGTTCCTCGTGCTGCTGACGCCGTCGTTCTGGCGGCGTTGATACCCTAGCGTCGCCTCAGTTGCGCGCTGCGGCCGTAGCGGGCGGCGCGGCGGCACGCGCACCCGTCTGCAGCTCCGGCTTGCGCATCGACAGCACAGCGAGAGCCGCCACGGCGAGCGGAATCGCGAACACCATGAAGCTGCCCGCCATGCCCATGCCGCTCGCCACGAGCAACCCAGCGACGTAGGGACCGAGGACTGCGCCGGAGCGGGCAATGCCGATCGCCCAGCCGATGCCCGTCACCCGGATACCCGCGGGGTAGATTCGCGCGCCGACGGCGTAGAGGCCGATGAAGCCTCCCTGCATGAGGCCGATCACGCCGAGTCCGGCGAGGATGGCCGCCGTGCTCGTAAGGTAGGAGAAAAACAGCAGCGCCACTGCGCCGGCGCCGAGGTAGCTCGCGATCACGCGCCGCAGGCCGAAGTGATCGGCGAGATAGCCGACCGAGGCCATGCCTGCGAACGCGCCGAGGTTCAGGATCGTGCCGGCTAGGAAGGCCTGAGAGTCCGGAAGGCCGGCGTTGGCGGTGAGCTGTGGGACCCAGTTCTGCAAGAAGTACAGCGTAGCGAGCGACATGAAGAACGCCACCCACAGCAGTAGCGTCGCGGCGCGGTGTGGCGGGCTGAACAAGCTGCCAAGCGCTGCGATGAATTGGGCCGCACCATGCGGCGTGTCGGCAGTTGGCCGTGTCGGCAGCGCTGTGAGCTCCTCTTGCCCCATCGCCACGAGGAAGCGGTTGAGCTTCGCGAGGGCTTCGGGCGGCTGCTTGCTCAGCAAGAACTCGGGCGACTCGGGCAGCATGAAGTAGACGAAAGGCAGGGAGAGCAGCGTGAGCGCTCCGCCGAGCACGAACAGCGCCTGCCAGCCGTACATGGGCACGAGCCACAGGGCGAGGAGCCCCGTGATCGTCGCACCGAGAGGATAGCCGCCCTGGACCAGTGTGACCGCGAAGCTACGCCGTCGCAGTGGCGATAGCTCGGAGGCGAACGCGGCCATCGTTGGCACGACGCCGCCGATGCCGACACCCGTAACGAAACGCACGATCAAGAGCTCCTGCACGGAGCTTGTGAACGGGGCGCCGAGCATGCCGATCGCGATCAGCAACAGCGACAGGCTGAGCACTCTGCGCCGGCCAATCGCGTCGCCGAATGGCGCCAGCAGCATCGACCCGGCCATCATGCCGGCGAGCGCAGCGCTGAAAACGATGCCGAGCGTCGCAGGCGCGATGCCCCACTCGCGGGACAAGAGTGGAGCTGCGAAAGAGATCGACAGGATGTCGACGCCATCGAGCATGTTGAGCCAGAAACATAACGACACCGCGCGCAGCTGCACACGCGACATAGGCCCGTGATCGATGAGGTGACGTATATCCACGAGCAATCCCTTCGCGGCCGAGCGCGGTTGTCAAAACTTGAAATCGAGAGCGTCGCACAGAAACCGCATGAGCGGTGTTGCGCTGCCGAAACGCTCCGCCACGCGCTCAGTAAATCCCGAGCGCAGCACGTCGCGATCGCCGAGACTGCAAGTAGCGATGAAATCCTTGCGCCGCAGGTCGTCGGCGTCCGGCGCGTCGGCCGAGAAACCGCGCGGCACGCGCGCCAGCTGCTCGCCGTCGAGCTCGAAGTGGCGGCGGAACTCCGCACGGTCGCGCGCGCGCCGCCATGTGGTGGGCTGCTCGACGATTGCGAGGCGTACGGCCGAGAGAGCACTCGGCTCCGGATGCCAGATGCCGGTCCCGAGAAACGATGCGCCGGGCTCGATGTGGACGTAGAAACCCGGCGCGTGGACGTCTCGTCCACGCTCGTGGCGGAATTGGATGCCGATGTTGGTCTTGTACGGCGTCTTGTCGTGCGCGAAACGCGTGTCGCGATAGACGCGCATCAGCGAGCCGCCAGTGCGCTTCGGCGCCGCTACAAAGTGCCGCGAAATCTTGGCCAGCGGTTCGCTGAAGGCTGCGATGAAGGCGAGCGCCGGGGCTGCGACGTGATCGTCGTAGCGCTGCTTGTTGGCCGCGAACCAAGGGCGCTCGTTGTGGCTGGCGAGGTCGGTCAGAAAGCGTAGCGTGCTCGAGTCGAATCGCGGTCGACTGCCGCTCGCCTTGGACTTTGCCATCTACCGCGATCCCCCTTCCGGCATTGTGGTCGCGGTCGCCGTACATGCCAAGCCTGCTCCGGCCGGCGCCATTGCGTGGCCACGGCCGCTCCGGCACGATCCGGCTCACTGGGGGGTCGGAGGCAGTTCCCTCTCCACCGCAGTTTTGCAGGCGGGGCGGCTTGCAGCGGAAGATGAGGGGCTGCCCCCGATTGTTAGGTCGAGCGCTCAGCCCGTTGAGCGGCGGGCCTGGTCGCCCTGCCGCGTTTCGCGGGCTCCGTCGCGGCTTCGCGTGGAGGCACCTCGCCCTCGAGCGCCGTGATGCAACGCCGTAGATAGTCCTCGAAAGCAGCGATCTCAGTCCCGTCGAGCGGGGCTAGCATTCTGGCGAACGTCGATGCCCCCACTTCACGGGCGAGGTCGAGGTCGGCTACTCCCGTCTCCGTGACGGACCAGCTGTCGGCGCGGCGGCTATCCGGATGCGGCCGCCGCTCGATGCGGCCGTCGAGCTCGAGGCGCCGCAGGACGGAATTCATCGTCTGTGCCGAGACGAAGGCGCGGCGCGCGAGCTGCGCACCCGTGATGCCGGGCTCGCAGTGCAAGCCGTACAAGGCGACGAAGTGGGCGAAAGACAGGTCGATACCCTGTTTGCGTAGCGCCCCTTCGACCGAATGGCGCAAACTGTGCTGTAAGGACTTCAAGAGGAAGCCGATGATTTGCTCCGGCCTGTCGAATGTCAGCCGGGGGCCAGATACTTCAGTATTCTTGGGCATGGATCGCGGTTGCTCGTTATCAGATAGCTGATATCATATCAGCAAGCTGATAGTTATCAAGGACGACTGCGGATGCAACCTCAACCCGCGAGCGCACGACTCATGAAAAAAGCTCTCTTCGCCCCGGTGATGCTGGTTGCATTCAGCTTGCTGGTGGCTTCGCTCGTCGGCTGCTCGCCACGTGATGGCGATGCCGCGCCGGCGCCCGGCAGCCGCTCGGAAAGCAACGCCCGCGAAGCCGTGATGACGGTGACGGCGACGCCGCTTGCCCGTGTCGAGCTCACGCGGACGATCTCGATGAACGGCTCGGTGTTCGCCTGGCAGGACGTGATCATCGCCCCTGAAGTAGGCGGCTATCGCGTCGCCGAGGTATTCGTCGACGTCGGCGATCACGTCAAACGCGGTCAGCAACTCGTCGCGCTGTCCAGAGCTCTGCTCGAGGCGGAAGTCGCCACCAAGCAGGCCGTCCTCAATCAACGCCAGGCGGAGCTCGTCAATGCGCAGGCGGCGCTACAGCGCGGCCAATCGCTGGCCAACATGAACGTCCTGTCGGAAGCCGATCTCGATCGGCTCACGGCCGAGGAGCTCGCGTCGCGCTCCGGTGTCGAGTCCGCACGCGCGGAGCTCGACACTTCACAGCTGCGTTTGAAGTTCACGTCGGTCACGGCGCCGGATGACGGCATCATCACGTCACGCACGGTGACGGTGGGGCAGATCGCCCAAGCCGGCAACGAGATGCTGCGACTGTTGCGCAATGGCCGGATCGAGTGGCGCGGTGAAGTGCCCGAGACGCGGCTCGCCGAGCTCGGCCCGGGCCAGCCCGTTATGGTGACGACGGCCGACGGCACGGAGTTCCATGGCACGATCCGTGTCGTCTCGCCGACGATCGCGAGCGGCAACCGCACGGGCCTCGTGTATGTGGACCTGCCGCCCGACGCCCGGCTGCGTCCCGGCATGTTCGCGCGCGGTGAGATCGAGATCGGCCACGGTCCCGGCCACACGGTGCCGCTCGAGAGCGTGGTGAGTTCCGACGGCTACAGCTACGTCTTCGTGGTTCGCGCCGACAACACGGTGGCGCGGCGGCGTATCGAGACCGGCGCCGTGTACGCAGGGTCCATCGAGGTCATGAGCGGTATCGAGGGCGATGAGGTGATCGTCAATAAAGGTGCCGGGTTCTTGAAGGACGGCGATCTCGTCAACGTCGGCACGGAGGGCGGCTCATGAACTTCGTCACGTGGTCGATCCGTAACCCCGTTCCAGTCATCGTCCTGTTCATCGGCCTGACGGTCGCTGGCCTACTGAGCTTCCCCAAGCTCGGCGTGCAAGACCGGCCCGACATCGAGTTCCCAGCCGTGGTCGTCACGGTCACCTATCCCGGCGTCGCTCCGACACAGATGGAATCGGAGATCACACGCAAAGTGGAAGATGCGGTCGCTACGATCGCCGGCATCGAGCAGATGACCTCGACCGTGGACGAAGGCGCGTCGACGACGAGCATCGAGTTTCGGTTCGGCACCGACCTCAGTGCCGTGCTCGACGACGTGCGCGATGCGATGACGCGGATTCGGGCCGATTTGCCGCCCGACGCCAACGAGCCGATCGTGTCGCGTGTGACGACGGCGGGCGGTTCTCTCGTCACCTGGAGCGTGGCGTCCGACAACATGAGCGACACGGAACTGTCGTGGTTCGTCGATCTCGTCGTCGCGCGCGAGCTCTCGTCCGTGCCAGGAATGGGGCGCGTGACGCGGGTCGGAGGCGTCTCGCGCGAAATTCGCGTCGACCTCGATCCCGATCGCATGGCAGCGCTCGGCGCGACGGCCAGCGACGTGTCACGCCAATTGCGGCGTATCCAAGCCGAGTACCCGGGCGGCGAGGGCCGCGTCGGTGGCCTCGAGCAAACCGTGCGCACGACGGGCACGATCAATTCCGTCTTTGACTTGAGAGCGCTGCCAATTGCGTTGCCCGACGGACGCAGTGTGCGCCTCGAGACCATTGCCGAGGTTCGCGATCAAGCCGGGGAGCAACGCGCAGTGGCGCTGCTCGACGGGCAGCCAGTGGTCGGTTTCGAGATCGTACGATCTTGGGGCGCCAGCGCGCTCGACGTGGCCAAGGACGCGCGCGCCGTCGTCACCGAGCTGTCCGCGGCGTATCCGCACATTCACTTCGCCGAGGCGAGCTCTACGGTCGGCTACATCCAGGAGTCGTTCGACGCCTCGATGGAGATGCTGATCGAAGGCGCGATCCTCGCAATTCTCGTCGTCTGGCTGTTCCTGCGCGATTGGCGCGCTACGGCCGTATCGGCCATAGCCTTGCCGCTATCGATCATTCCGACCTTCTGGGCGATCTACACGCTCGGCTACACGCTCAACATTCTGACGATGCTGGCGCTCACGCTCGTCGTCGGCATCCTCGTCGACGACGCCATCGTCGAGGTGGAGAACATCGTGCGGCACTTGCGCATGGGTAAGAAGCCGAAGCAGGCAGCCATGGACGCTGCCATCGAGATCGGTTTGGCCGTCGTTGCGACGACGCTCACGATCTGCGCCGTGTTCATTCCCGTGGCATTCATGAGCGGTATTGCCGGGCAGTTCTTCGCGCCGTTTGGTTTCACGGTGACCGTGGCCGTGCTGTTCTCGCTGCTCGTAGCACGGACGCTCACGCCGATGATGGCGGCTTACTTCTTGAAGCCGCACGACGAGCCCGTGCGCGAGTCGAAGATCATGACGTGGTACCTCGCGCGCGTGCGCTGGTGCCTCGAGAACCGCTGGAAGACGCTCGGCGTCGCCACCGTCGTCATCGGCTCCATGCTGGCGCTCGGCCCGCTGCTGTCGACGGCATTTTCGCCGGCCGGCGACAACGGCTTCACGCGCCTGACGGTCGAGCTTGCGCCAGGCGCTGGGCTCGAGGACACGTTGGCCGTGACCGAAACGGTCCGCAAGCGGCTCGCGGCGCTGCCCGAGGTGGCCAGCGTCTATACGGCCATCGGCACGCAGGGTCGAGGCAACAGCCCCGGCGGTGGCGGCGGCTCGGCCGGCTCGGTGCGCCGCGGCACGCTGACGATCCAGATCAACAACCCCGACGGCACGCGCGGTGCCCAGCAGGCTTTCGAGCGCAAGGCCACCGAGATGCTGCGCGACATAGCGGGCGCGCGGCTGCAGTTCGAGGGTGGCGGTGGCGACCGTCTCCAAGTGACGCTCGCCGGCGATGACTCCAGTCGCCTGGTGCTCGCGGCGGCCAACGTCGAGCGAGAAATCCGCGCCATGCCGGGACTCGGCTCGATCACGAGCAGCGCTGCATTGCAGAAGCCGGAGATCGTGATTCGGCCATCGCCCGAGCGCGCCGCCGAGCTCGGCGTGACCACGGAGACGCTGAGCCTCGTGACGCGCATCGCAACCAGCGGCGACGTCGACACGGGCCTGTCCAAGTTCAATCTCGACAACCGCCAGATACCGATCCGTGTGCGGCTCAACGACCAATCGCGCGGCGATCTCGAGCGCCTGAAGTTGCTGCCCGTGCCCGGCAGGAACGGCCCCGTGCCGCTCATGAACGTAGCCGACGTGTCGCTCGGCGCGGGTCCAGCGCAGATCACACGCATCGACCGTAGCCGCAACATCACGCTGAACGTCAACTTGAACGGCGCGGCGCTCGGCGACATGTTGGATGCGATCGAAGCGCTGCCGTCGATGCGGAACTTGCCCGATGGCGTACGGCCGCTGCGTACGGGCGACGCGCGCTGGATCGCGCAGATCTTCAGTCAGTTCGCCATCGCGATGGCGATCGGCGTGTTGTCGATCTACGCGGTGCTCGTGATGCTGTTCCACAAATTCATCCAGCCGGTCACGATTCTCACGGCGTTGCCGCCGTCGGCCGCCGGCGCCATCGTCGCGCTCTGGCTCGCCAACTACGGTCTTGCCATCAACTCGCTGATCGGCTTGTTGATGCTCATGGGAGTGGTCTCGAAGAACTCTATCTTGATCGTGGAGTACGCGATCATGGCGCAGCGTGACCATGGCATGTCGCGGCTCGACGCGCTGCTCGACTCATGCTCGAAGCGCGCGCGGCCCATCGTGATGACGACGATCGCGATGAGTGCGGGCATGCTGCCGGTCGCCATGGGCTGGGCCGGCGATCCGAGCTTCCGAGCACCGATGGGTGTGGCCGTTCTCGGTGGATTGTTCGTGTCGACGCTGATGAGCCTGTTCATCGTGCCGGCAACGTTCAGCGTGTTCGACGACTTCCAGCAATGGCTCGGCCGCATCAGCGGCCGCCGAGGCGAGGGTGGCGAAGCCGCCATCCCGGAACCGAGCACCGTCGCGTAGAAAGGCGGCCGGGTCCACTGCGGTGCGCTGCACTCGGCTCGGCGTGGCCGGCAAGCGCAGTCGGCGCCCTAGTCGTCGCGGCGCTCGGCAATGAACTTGCCGAGCAGCTTGAATTCCTCCGCCCGTGTGCTGCCGCGCCGCCAAATCAACGCGATCGTCCGGTAGCTCTTGTCGCTGAGCGGGTAGGTCCGCACCTGCGTGTTCTGCAGCAGAGACGAGCCCTCGGCCATCTCGGGCAGGAACGTAATGCCGAGATCGGCGTCCACCATCTCGATGAGCGTCAGCAGGCTCGAGGCCGAGAAACGGTTGGTCTTGTGCGGGTTGCGGATCTTGCAGGCGTCGATCGCATGGTCGCGCATGCAGTGCCCTTCCCGCAGCAGCAGCACGCTGCCCGCGTTCGAGCGATTGAAGCGGTACGCGGTTGGGTCCACGAGCTTGGTGCCCGCGCGTGCCGCGAGACGAAATCGATCGTTGAATAGTGGCAGCGACTCGACGCCAGACAAGTCGTACGGTAGCGCGAGCAGCACGACGTCGAGAGTGCCTTCGAGCAATTGCCGATGGAGCTTGTCGGTCAGATCCTCGTGCAGGAACAGCTTGAGCTCCGGGAAGCTTTTGCGTAGCGCCGGTAACACGCGCGGCAGCAGGAACGGTGCGATTGTCGGGATGATGCCGAGCTGCAGCGTGCCGTGCAGCGGTCGGCTATGACCGCGCGCCTGCTCGACCAACGCCGTCAGGTCCTGCAGGCAGAGCTTGGCCAGCACGGCGATCTCCTGCCCCGTGGCCGTGATCGTGACGCGGCGGTTGGTCCGGTCGACGAGGTTGGCGCCGAGCAGTGCCTCGAGCTCCTGAATCGCGATGCTGAAAGCGGACTGCGAGACGAAGCACTGCGCGGCCGCGCGGCCGAAGTGCTTTTGCTCGACGAGCGCCACGAAATAACGCAATTGCTTGAACGTGGGGTAGTGCATGACGTTGCGGGCCATGGTGCCTAATCGGCCGCGTCAGGCTTCTCGCGGCGGCCGCCAAAGCGCAGCCGAAACAGCTCGATGTACCCGTGGCGCTTGGCTTCCGGGTTCTGCGAGAAGCCCTCGTTGCGCAGCGGCGGTTCCGCCGGGTCGTAGAGGGGCAGCGCGGTGGCGTGGAATCGCCCCGAACCGGCCGCTTCGAGCTGCTTCGCGCGCCACCGACTACCGAGGTCGGGCAGGCGCCAGCCTTGGCCTATGACGATGATCTCGTCCGGCGCCGTGTTGCGGTCTTCCGGCAGGGGCGCGAGGCGCGTCGCGCTCGGCGGGCTGAGTGGGCCGCCGAGCCCCGTCGCCGCGCCGCTCGCGGCGGGCGGAGCGACCGGTAGCGGTGCGTCGGGCGCGCCCGGACGTGGTTGGAGGCGTGGCGCACGCGGCACGCCATCGTCCTGGGCCGAGGCGCTCGCCACAGCTAACGCCGCGAACAGTGCCATGAGGGTACGTGACAACCCTTCAACGCGCATTGCCAAGCCGCTCGCGCCAGCGTAACGATTTGAACCAGTAGCTCATGGTCGTTGGTAGCCAGGTGTCCGCTTCCCGCGCGGTGATCCACGCGTTCAGGAATGCGAGAAAGTCGGGGTCGCCCTTGTTCACCGCGAATCCGGCCCGGCTCAAGAGCAGCGGCCGCGCTAGCGGCACGTCGATCACGCCGGGGTTGTCGAGCGCGAGAAACGTCGGCACGGGCTCGTCTTCGAGATAACCGTGAACCTCTCCGGCGACGAGAGCGCTGCTGGCCGCCTCGGCCGAGGGAAACACCGCCACCCTGGCGCGTGGTAACACGCGGCGCGCGAGTTGCACGGCCACGGTGCCCTCCACGACGGCGATCGAGTACGCCTCGTTGTCGAGAGCCGACAGGTCGGTCACGTTGGCCGTGTGCTTCGAGTGTGTGGCGAGCCCGATACCGGTGTCGGCGTACGGCTGGCTGAAGTTCACGTGCAAGGCTCGTTCCGGCGTGATCGTCAACCCGGCGGCTATGACGTCGATCTCGCCGGCCTCGAGTGCCGGCACGAGACGCTCGACGTCGTAAGCAAGGAGCTCGGCTTTCACGCCCATGTCCGCCGCAAGCTGCCTTGCCACGTCGACTTCGAAGCCGATGAGCTCGCCGTTGCCGCTGCGCGTCGCCCAGGGCGGGAACAAAGTGATGCCCACGCGCAGCGAGCCGGTGTTGAGGACCTCTTGCAGATCGCGCGCCGCGACGGGATCCGTCATCGCCGTGGAGGTCGCGAGAAGAATCGTGAGAGCGATGCGCATCATTGTCGTTAGTCTATGCCGCTTGGGTCGCGGTTCCGGCGCGTTCAATTCGTGATGATGCCAACGACCGCGCCAGTCGACAAAGTCGCGAGCGTGCCGCCGATCAGCGACTTCATGCCGAGCTCGACGATCTCGCGCCGCCGCTCCGGGACCATCGCCGTGAGGCCACCGATCATGATGCCTACACTACCGAAGTTGGCCATGCCGCAGAGGGCGTAGGTCATGATCAAGCGGGTGCGGTCGCTAAGCTCGCCGTTGTCGAGCTCGGCAAGGCGCAGATAGGCTAGAAGCTCGTTCAATACCGTCTTGATGCCCATGAGGGCGCCGGCCGTCGGCGCCTCGGCCCAAGGCACGCCCATGAGCCAGACGACGGGGGCCATGAGCCAACCGAACAGCCGCTCGAGCGTGAGCTCGGCGCCGGCAACCTCGGGCAACAGGCCGAGCACGGAGTTGGCGAGCTGTACGAGCGCCACGAGGACCACGAGCATAGCGATGATGTTGAGGTACAGCGCCAGTCCGCGCTCCGTGCCTTGCGTGATGGCGTCCATGGAGCTCGTCGCGCGCTGCTCGGCTGCGGCAGCGAGGCCGATCGGCGTGCCGCGCTTGTCGGCGGGCACCATGAGCCACGCGACCATGATCGACGCCGGCGCGCTCATGATCGAGGCCGTTACGAGCTGACCGGCCGCGTCCGGGATAACGGAGCCCAGTATGGCGGTGTACAAGAACAGCACGGTGCCGGCGATCGACGCCATGCCCGTGCACATCACCATGAATAGCTCGGCGCGTGTCAACTGGCGCATGTAAGCGCGGATGAACAGCGGCGCTTCCACCATACCGACGAAGATATTCGCGGCCGTGGACAACGCCACTGCGCCGCCGATGCCGAAGGCGCGCTGAAACACGAACGAAAACCCCTGCACGATGAGCGGCAAGATCCGCCAGTGGGTAAGCAACGCCGTGAGCGCGCTGACGACGATCACGAGCGGCATGGCACGGAACGCGAGTATCAAGCTACTGCCGGCAGGTGTGGTCTCGAATGGCGACGGGCCGCCGCCGAGAAAGCCGAAAACGAACGTCGTGCCCGCCTCACTGGCCGCCTGCAAGGCTATGACGGCGTCGTTGAGCGCGCTGAAGAAGGTGCGTGCGGGCGGCCACTTGAGCAGCACGACGGCCACCACGAGCTGGAGCGCGATGCCGACCGTCGGCACTCGCCAGGTTGCGGCCCGCCGGTTCTCGCTCAACAGCCAAGCGCTCGCCGTCAGCACGAGCAGACCGAAGGCGCTATGCAGAGCGCTCATGAGCCCGTGCGGAGCGAAGAAGCTGCGGTTGGGCGAGAGTCTTGCCGCCGGCGATCAGTGTTCAGGGCGTCCCTCGGCGCAGCGGAGTATGATTCTCGACCACTGCCCAGAGCCATCCTACCCGATCTCACCGCGCCAGCGGACGAACTGCGTGACCGAGTCGCAAGCCGAACCAAACCCACCGACCCCTGGCGCGCCGACTCGGCCGACCTGGCAGCAGCGCGCCGTGGCGTTCACGTTTCTGGGCGCGTTCAGCCTTACGATCCTGACCGTCGTGCTCACGGGCCTGTGGGTGCGCAGCCCGGCGGCGCGGCGCGCGTCGGAGCCCGTGGCCGTGACGCTCACGGTGGGCGAAGTGCGCACGATCGACTTGCCGTTCGACTCGCAGACGGCCGTGGCGAACGCGGAGCTCATCGTCGATCTGCCCGCCGGCATCGAGCTTCGCGATCGCCCCGGTTTGCGCCGTGTCGAGTGGCAGACGCCGCTCGCGGCCGGCAGCAATCAGCTACCGCTCGAGCTCGTTGCTCGGAGTGGTTCGGGTGGACAGCTGGCCGCCAGGCTCAGGAATGGCGACAGCTACAAGACCGTCGTAGTCGAGATCGTGGTGAGCGCACGCTGAAACGTTCGGCCGGTTCTCGCCGCGCCTTTACGCCGCGTTGCTCAGTGCGAGCGCGCCACGGCTACGCGGCTGCGGTCCGCAGGGTCCACGTTCGCCGACTGGCCGCTCACGGCGCGGGTCCACTGACGGGCATCCGCGCGGCAAGCGCTGTCGTCTTCGACGCAAGCCACCCACCAGTATTGCGAATTCGGCGCGCGGATCACCGAGAAGTTGTCGGTATACCTGTACGTGCGGACGTTGTCGGCATTGCCGGCGATATAGCGGGTGCCCAGACGCTGGTCACCCACCGGGACCAGCACGTCGCCGCGTTGCTCGGAGTCGCTGCAGACCCAGCGGCCGAGGTTCTTGCCGGTGCCCGCCGCGCAGCCGAACACGAGCAATGGATCGGCGCAGGCATTGATGAGTCCGACGTCGACTGTTTCGCCGTAATTGTAGACTGCGTCTTCACGCACGCAGCCATTGCGTGGACCGGCAGTTGGCTCGAGCCCGGCGCGACCGACCGCGCCGCGCTCGGGTTGGAACTCGATTCGTTCTTTGAGGACTTGGGGCGCGCGCGCGAGATCCTCGGGATAGCGTCGGCGTGCGACGGCCGCTAGCGCCGCGGAGTCGAAAACGTTGCTCGGCTCAGCGGCGACTACACGCGGGTTTTCCACACCGCCCGCCGAATTTACCGTGAACTCCACCTCGGCGTAGCCCCGAATGCCGCGGGCCTCCGCGGCCGCAGGGTATTCCGGCATGCCGGCGATCAAGGGCTGCAGCCCAGCATCAGCCGTCGCTGCGGCACTGGGCGAGGGAGGCGCTACGGCGGTGGGTACGGGGCGCGGCGCGGCGGGCGCAGCGGCAGCCGGGCCGTTATCGCGGCAAACCTGGCAGCTCTGCACCATGATTTTCGGGTCGGCGGTGCGCGCGAGCCAGTCCTCGCGATCTTCGCCGTCGACGACGACCGACACGAACGGCTGGCCGTCGACGAAGTAGTCGACACGCGCACATTGTTGTTGGTCTGTCTTGATCTCGAGCCAGCTGCCGCGGGCGGCAACTTCGGCGCTGCACGTATCGACTACGCTCGTGCAGTCGCAGCGGTACTGAGCGTTGATCTTGCCGCCGGCAACGAGGGCAGCGAACGTGGCGGTGAGTATCGACAGGCGCATGGCGAGTTTCTCCCCAGCCGTTCTTAAGCGGCTTTTGCCGTCGATATTAGCCCAATCGGCCAGCGCCGGCGGCAGTCCTTGGCGCCTGTTATGTCAAATGGACCGACAACCTGCGACTCGCGCGGCACGTTAGCGGGCGAGCGCCGCGGGCGATGGCTGGCGGTAGCGACCTTGGGGTGGGTGGCTATTTTAGAGGACGAAGCGGATGCGCGTGTACGAGCGCTGCTCGATGGTACGACCCATGAACACGCGCGGCTCGAACTGCCATTTCTCGACTGCGGCCTGGGCCTCACGGCGGAAGTACGTCTCGTGCGAGGCGTCGGCTGCCGTGACGTTGTGCGTGTTGCCGTCGCGGCCAACGGTGAACTCGATGTCGACCCAACCTTCCATGCCCCGAGCGAGTGCTCGCGGAGGATAGACCGGTGCGACGTAGGTGACGACCTGAAGAGCTGAGGCCGGCAAGGGCTTGGCCGACTCAATCGCGATGAGGTGCTCGTTGAGTGCTGCAAGGGCCTTGGTGACGCCGGCGGCGTCCACGCCGAGTGCGTCGGCTTCGTCGATCCAGATTTTCGCGGCTTCGCCATCGAGCGCCTCGACCGACTGCGCGGCGCGTGACAGCAATTCCTGCGACAACGCTTCACGAGCACGCTGCGTAGTCGCATGGTCGCCATCGGTCTGCAGCAACACGCCGAGATAGTATTTGGCGCTTTGATCCGCCGGCGTCAGCAGACGGCCAGCGGCCATCGCGTCATTGAACGCTTCACTCGCCTGCGCCACCGGATCCACGACCGGGTCGGCCGGCTGCGCCGCTGACACTTCGACTCGCGCAGCGTCCATGGCGGGTGGTCTCAGGGTTGCGACCGCGTTCTGTGGTGCGACCTGCGGCCAGATCTTCGCGGCGAGGGCTTTCGCGCCGGGATGTTCGGGCAACACCGAGCGAATGCGCTCGACGGTCTTGCGTGCGTCGTCAAATCGACCTTGATCGAGCGCCGTCTCGCCGCGGCGTAGCAAATCGCCAGCCACCTTTTCGAGACCCGTCAGCGCGGCCGCGCTACCGGGCTCGGCCTTGAGCACGCGAGCGTACAGGGTCCAAGCGCTGTACTCCCCGGGTTCCACGAGCATGCCGGCGTCGTAAGCGAGCTGCGCCATGCGCAACGGTTTGTCCAGGGTGGTCTCGGCTTCGGGCTCCGCCGCCGGCTCGTCGGCGCCCGGCGCCGCGCCGGTGGGCGTCGCGCTGGCGGCGAGGGTCTGTGTCGGCGTCGGGATCGCTTCATAGCCGCCGGCCCAGGGCTTCATGATGATGAGCCAGGCCATGCCGACTGCTGCGATCGCGCCGCCGGCAATCCACAGCATCAGATCGCTTTGATTCGCCGTGATGTTTGGTTGCGTAGCGTTCATAAGCTTGTCCATAGCCGTTTCATGGTTCTGAGCTTCGCCATCACGCCTTCCATGATTCCGGAATCGGCCGTGGTGGTGGCATCGACTTCATGTCGCTTGGCGAGGTCTGGATTCTTGAGCAACAAGCGGTGGTGCTGCAGCGCCGCCTGCAGACTGAGCGCGCAGTGTCCGGCGGACAGCGGTTTGCGAAGGAAGCGGAAGATCTGGCCATGGTTAATGAGCCACGCCATGTCGAGGACATCGCGGTGTTGCGCTACGACAATTGTGACGAGCTGCGGCAGGAGCTCCTTGAGGCGTGCCGTCATCGCCTGGATCGTGATTTTGTCCCTGGAGACATCGGTCACGAGCACACCTGGCCGGTGCTCGTTGAGAATCCGCACGACCTGGACGATGTTGCCGGCCGCGTGGACGGGCAGTCTGCCGCCAACGGCTTTCTGCACTGTGTCGATGACGTCGGCGTCACTCGAGAACACGATGATGCCGAGGGCGGCGAGCCCCGCATGGGTAGGCGGCTGCGACGAAGCTACGGGCGCAGGAGCCGGAGCCCGGCGTGCGACGAACCTCGATTGGTCCAGGGCGGCGGTATCGGAATGTGCGGTCGCGGCACGCGGTCGCGCGGCTCCTCGGCCGACCTCCGTAACCGTGTCGTTCTCCATGATGATCTCGAGCGTGTCGAGGGCGGGCAGGTCGCTCGGCGCTTCCGGCGTTGGCGCTTCGCGTGCCAGCTTCGCCGCAAGCTCAATGGTTTCGCGCAGCTGTTGCGGTGCGCAGGGCTTGGTCAGGAAGCGAAAGACCTCACTCTCGTTGATCGAGCCTTCAACGGCATCGAGGTCGGCGTAACCAGTGAGGAGGATCCGCACGGTGCGCGGCGATAGTGCGCGGACTTTCGACAGTACCTCGACACCGGTCATTTTCGGCATCCGATGATCAGCGACGATCACGTCTATGTCTTGGTCCTTGACGATGTCGAGCGCTTCGGCGCCATGCGAGGCGAGAAACAGGTCGAATTGGCGGCGGAACATCACGCGCATGGAGTTCAACACCCGTTGCTCGTCATCCACGAACAGGAGTCGCGGGCGCTGAACGGGGGGTGTCGCCACCGACATGCGTTAGCCCGCTTTGGCTAACGGCTGCGAGAAGTCCTCGGCGATCGCTTCCTCGGCCGCGCCGATTTCCGTCGAGCGCTTGATGGGCAGTACGACGGTGAACGCCGAGCCCTTGCCGACCACGGATTCCACCCGTAGCTCACCGCCGTGACCTCGGATGATCTCATCGACGATCGACAGCCCCAGGCCCGTGCCCGTTCCGATTTCCTTGGTAGTGAAAAAAGGATCGCGGATCTTGCTTAGGTTCTCCTTCGGTATGCCGCAGCCTGTGTCGGCGATGCGGATGGCGACGTGGTTGGCGTCCAGTTGACTGGTCGCAATTGCGATTTCGCCCTGCGTCTCGATCGCCTGCGCTGCATTCGTGATGATGTTGAGGAACACCTGGTTGATCTGCGACGGTGAGCACTGGATTTCGGGGATCTCGCCGTAGAGCCTGCGCACGCTGGCCTTGTGCTTCACGATGTGCTTGGCGATCAGCAGCGTCTTGTCGAGACCGGCATTGACGTCGAAGCTGGCAATGGGTGCGCGGTCTAAGCGGCTGAAGTCCTTCAAGCTTTGGGCCATCTCGGTGAGGTCCCCCAAGCCCGCGATGCTGTCTCGCGTAAGGTCGTGAATCTCTTCGAGCGCGGCCTCGAGCTCCTGATCGCGCAGCAGCGCCTTCACTTCCTTCAGCGCGCCGATCAGCCTAGCTTGATACTCGGCACGGTTTGGAAAGGCCTCCGCCTTGATCGAGAACGCCTGAGTGCAGCTTCCGACGAAGTTGCGCAACGTCTCGAGACGCTCGCGCACCAACTCGGCGTTGTTCGCGAGGTAGAGCAGCGGCGTATTGATCTCGTGGCTGATGCCGGCAACGAGCTGGCCGACCGAGGACATCTTTTCCGCTTGCACGAGCTGCACCTGCGATTCCTTGAGCTCCGCAAGCGCGCCGCTCAACTCGTGCGTGCGCTCCGCGACCCGTTCCTCGAGCGATTCGTTGAGCTGCGCCAGATTGGCATTGGCGCGATTGATTTCGCGGTAGCTGCCGTGCAGTCGAAACGCGACAAAGCCCACCGCGGCGAGTAGCACGATGGCGTACACGGCGAGCATGAGCCGGGCCTGCTCGACGCGTGCCGCAGCAACGGCGTACAGGTCTTCGGCGGCGGCAGCGACGCCCGCGGCGTAGTCGCTAAGTGGTGTATCGACGAGCTGCTTGAGCCGGCTCTCGATGAGCGGTTTTGTCGTTAGGATGGTTGATACGGCGTCGAGCAAACGTTCGGCATCGTCGGGCATTGCGTCCACGCGTTGATCGCGGGCGAGCGTGACTAGCAGCCGCTCGAGTTCGCTGGCACGGACGGTGGCATTTTGCCCGGCGAAGTCGAGCGTGCCGACCACCAGCTGAAACGTATCGCCTGCGACGCGATCGAGGTCCGCGGCACGCATTTGCTGAATTACACGAGCGCCCGATTCGCGCAAGAAATCGACGCTCTCTGCGTAATTGGTTTGATCGGTGACGAGGTGGCCGGCGAGGGTAGCGGCGGCACCGACGGCGCCGGTGAAGGTCGCGTAGCTGTTTTGCAAGCGCGCCTCATGACTCGCGCTGCCGCGCGCCGCGAACAGCGATTGCGGCAACTCCTCGGGTTTTGCGGCGACGCGTGCCAGCAACGCGCGCGCTCCTTCGCCCGGCGGTTGTCGGTCTTGCCAGGCGATTTGCAGCGTATCGACGAGCGCGCCAGCGTCATCGTCTATGCGCTTCAGGTCGGAGCTGACCGTGTACTGAGCGACGTGTGTTTCTAGCGGCAGGGAACGCGACTCGAGCACCAGCGATATCAGCAAAGTGAGCGCAGCGAGCGCTAAGACGAGTGCTATGACTGCACGCTTCATTGGCTGACCGATTTACGTAATCGAGTGCACCAACACTAGGCAAAACCCGAAATTCTTGCAGTGATAGGCTTCACACCGCGCCTGCGCTGCGCGGTGTCGGCGCTGTCGTTATGTCGCGTCCGATGCCGACACTTGGTCGGCTCAACCGGGCAGGGATAGTCTCGGCCGGCAGTCCGGCTGGAGGCACTCCGAGAGTGCGCATGAGTGTCGGCCCACTGCGAGTTCGCTATGATGGCGCGGCTTACAGGTCTCGCCCCCACGATCGACGAGGTAACGGCCCGTGAATTCCGCCCGCCCGATTGAGGCTCCGCCCCCGCCAGACGACCAAGCCGTGCTCGGCGGTGATCGCGAGGCAGCCGCGGCCGAGTCGTCCGGCCGCTGGAAGAAGCTCCAGGCGGAGCTCCGGGGTCTAGTCGGCAAAGCGATTGGCGACTTTCGCATGATCGAGGACGGCGATCTCGTCATGGTGTGTCTCTCGGGCGGCAAGGACTCCTATTCGTTGCTCGACATGCTGCTGAGCTTGCAACGCCGCGCTCCCGTGAGCTTCGCGCTCGTGGCCGTGAATCTCGATCAGAAGCAGCCCGGTTTCCCTACCCATGTGTTGCCCGACTACCTGCAAAAGCTCGGTGTTCCCCACCGCATCGTCACCGAGGACACGTACTCCATCGTGACGCGCGTGATCGAGCCCGGCAAAACCATGTGCGGGCTTTGCTCGCGGCTGCGTCGCGGCATTCTCTACAGAGTGGCGGACGAGCTCGGTGCAACCAAGATCGCGCTCGGTCACCATCGGGAGGACATCGTCGAGACCCTGTTTCTAAACATGTTCTACGGTGCGCGGCTCAAGGCCATGCCGCCGAAGCTAAAGAGTGACGACGGCAATCACGTGGTGATTCGCCCGCTGGCGTACTGCGCCGAGCGCGATATCGCGCGCTACGCGCGCGGCCGCGCGTTTCCACTCATTCCGTGCAATCTTTGCGGCTCGCAAGACAATATGAAGCGCCGCGATATCAAGAAGATGCTAGCCGCGTGGGAGCAGGAAGATCCCGGGCGCACCGAGCGTTTGTTCCGCAGCCTGCAGAACGTGACGCCGTCGCACCTCGCTGATCGCGGCTTGTTCGACTTCCAGAGTCTCCGCGCGGCGGACTAGTTGGCGCGTGCTGGTCGTGCCGGTGGTGTCGCCGGCGCCGGTTTCTCGGAATGTGCCGCCGATGCTGGCTGCGGCGGAATCTGCTCGATGGCCTCGACCACCTCGCGGGCGTTGGCCACTCGCTGCGCCGCGTCTTTCGCGAGCAATTGATCGAGCAGCGGCTGGTGAGCAGCGAGCGGTGCCGGTAAACGCGGCAATGGCGCGTTGCAGTGCTGCTCGAGAATCGCCTCGGTCGTCTCCCCGGTGAAAGGTTTCTCGCCGGTCAACATCTGGTAGAGGATCACGCCGAGCGCGTACAGATCGGTGCGCTCGTCCGTCGGGGCGCCGCGCGCTTGCTCGGGGCTCATGTAGTAGGGTGTGCCCGCAATCTCCGCTGCGGCGGCGTCCGCGGGCTGCGCATTGACGTCCGCCGAGTGCGAAATACCGAAGTCGATGAGCGCGATGGTGCCATCCTCGCGCAGCATTATGTTGCCCGGTTTGAGGTCGCGGTGGACGACGCCGGCAGTGTGGATGATCGATAGCGCGTGGGCGATCTCCGCCAAGTAGTGCAGCGCAACGGCCGGCGGCAGCGCCGCCGCGATTCGCGAGCCGAGATGGCCGAGCGGGAAGTACTCCATAGCGATGTAGCAGTAATGACTCGTTACGCGAAAGTCGTAGATTTCCGCGACTGCGCGATCGTCGATGTCGTACAGGAGCTTGAACTCATCGACGAAGCGCTCGAAATTGTCGTCGCGGGATAGGGCGCCGCGACCGCGATGCAGAACTTTGAGCACCACTTCTTTGCTGCGCTCGGCGCTGAAGGCGACGTGCACAGAGACGTTCTCTCGATTCGCGAGACAGCGCCGGATGTCGTAGCCGAAGAGTTTCACCAGGCTGGCGACGCCGTTGCCATCACGATTACTAGGCGGGCCTTTGCGCTGCAGTATGGCTCGCTGCACGGCGCTCAGCACTTGCTCGAGGCCAAGCAGACTCTTGGGGATGTAATCGAAAGCGCCGGATCTCATGGCTTGCACGGCCGTGTACTCGCTGCCCTTGCTCGTGAGCAGGATCACCGCCGGGTTGCTCGGATCGGCGGTGACGGCGCGCAGAGCGCGCAGCGTCGGATTGTCGGCGGTGCCGTCGTTCGCGAAATCGCAACCGGCGAGCAGCACATCGAAACTCTTGAGACGTTCGCTGTCGCCGAGCACGTCGTCGAGGGTGCCGCCCGTCGACCGCACGGCGGCGCCCTGCCAGCCCTTCACCGCGAGCCGCAGCACGGTGGCGCGGATCTTGGCGTCGGGCTCGAGGATGAGGATCCGCGGCGCGTTGTTGTCGGAGGTCTCCACGACCTGGGACGGTAGCAAACGGCGCTCCTCGCGGGAGTGACCGTGGTCACAGCGCCGCGTGCAACCGCTCTAGCGCTGGGCTTCGGCACGCTCGCGGACGCCCTCCAGAACCTTCGGCAGATCGCGCTTGAGCGTGGCGCGGACGAAGAAGCGCGGGACCGGCAAGCCGGGCTCGAGCGCGAGCTCGTACACGAGCAAGATACGCCCGTTCGGCTGTGGCAGTAGCCACCAGCTACCTTCCAGGTAGGCGAGGGGCCCGCTCACGCGGTGCACGTCGATGCGCGTGTAGGGTGTGTAGTCGAGGCGGAACACGTGTTCGAAGGCCGGCACAAAGAAAGCAGGTTTGACCGTCTGGATGAACAACTCGGCGCTGTCGTCGTCGATGACCTCGAGTGACCGACAGCTCACGACATTCGGGACGTATTCAGGAGCGACGTCGCACGCCCGCAGCACGTTCCATATCGCGATCGGCGCGGCATCCACCTCGGTGGCCACCTTCACCAACACTCTCGGGGATCGCTCGCTTCGTTCCGCGTTGAGGAGAACCCTGCCCTCTGTCAGAGCTTGTCGATCGATCCAGCCGAGGTCCGGTTCGTCGGCCGCCAACCGTCCGACTACGGCTAACGGTAGCAGTAACACCGCTGCGACTCGCTGGCATCGTCGCCGCCGTGAGTGTTCTGGCGACGCGGTGTGCATCAGCCCGTAGTGCTCATAGGGTGGGCTCGGCCACCACTGGGTTGCGTAAGGTGCCGATCCCCGTGATCGCCACCTCGACGGTGTCGCCAGGCTTCATCCACAGCGGCGGTGTCCGCCCGGCGCCCACGCCGCCCGGCGTTCCGGTCACGATCACGTCACCAGGCTCGAGTTGCGTCCAAACGGAGCAGTATTCGATGAGCTGCGGAATGTCGAAGCACAGCTCGCCGACACTCTCATCCTGCACCACGTGTCCGTTCAAACGCGTTGTGAGCTGTAAGGAGCGTGCATTCGGTAGCTCGTCGGTCGTGACGAGCCACGGACCGAAGGAGCCGCTGTGGTGGAAGTTTTTACCGGGCGTGAACTGCTGCGAATGGCGTTGGAAGTCGCGAATGCTGCCATCGTTGAAGCAGCTGTAGCCGGCGACGTAATCGAGCGCGCGCTCCCGACTGACGCGGCGAGCTCGCTTGCCGATCACGACGGCGAGCTCGCCTTCGTAGTCGTGCTGTGCCGAGGCGAGCGGCTGCAGCAGCGGTTGGCCGTGACCGACGATGCTATCGGCGAAGCGCACGAACAGCACTGGGTGCGCAGGGCGCTCGCGGCCCATCTCCTTGATGTGGGGCATATAGTTGATTCCGACGCACAGTAGTTTGGCGGCTGCGTCGGGGATGACGGGCGCATAGGTCAAATCGTCGAGGGCGAAGTCCGGAGCGGCGCCTTCGAGGCGGCGCAGATCGGGGAGCGCACCAGCGATCAGCGCGTCGCGGAGACTATGCGGTTGCCCGGGAAGGCGTTTCGTGGCGTCGATGACGCCGTCGGTCGAGACCAGGCCGAAGCCGGGTTGACCATCTTTCTCGAAGCTTAGCAGTCGCATAAATCACCCTCATCCGCTTGTCGCCGGGACCGCGGTCGAACTCTATCACCGGCGGCGATTCTCGGGTTGACGGGCGCCGGGACGTGCTTGTTAGCCGATGCGGCGGAGTCTAGCGGGAGCACTGCGATGGAGCATCGCCCGCCATTCAGGTTGTGTGACCAAGGGCCGATAAACGACTAGCCGCAGTTGCTATCGTAGCCACCAGCCATTGCCAGCCATCGCACCATGAGCGTTGTCCCGCGCCCTTCCCAAGACACTTCACTGCTCGATGCGCCCAGCGATGCGGCAACGCGTTCTCCAGAAGCCAACCGGATCGCAGTCCACGGTCGCGACACGGGGCGCATGCTTCAAACGTTGTTGAGCAACCTCGACGGCATGGTGTACCGCTGCCGTGACGACTCGGCTTGGACCATGGAGTTCGTGAGTGAGGGTTGTGTTCGTGTCACGGGCTACGCGCCTCAGGAGTTGCTGCTGAGTGGGCGGCTTTCGTACGAGCAGATCACGCACCCCGAGGACCGCCAACACGTGCGCAACGTGATCCGGACGGCCCTGGCAGCGCGGCGACGATTCGATATCGAGTACCGCATCCGCCATGCCGATGGCGACATCCGTTGGGTGTGGGAGCGCGGTATCGGCGTTCACGACACGGACGGCCGCGTCACTGTGCTCGAGGGGATCATCGAGGACATCACCGGCCGCATGGAGTCGCAGCGAGCGCTCCGGGAAGCGGAAAGGCGCTACCACAGCCTGTTCGACAATGCGATCGAAGGAATCTTCCGGACGACGCCAGAGGGTCGATATCTCGATGCGAATCCCGCCCTCGCGCGAATCTATGGCTTCGGCACGCCGCGAGAGCTCATCGCTTCGCTGCGCGACATCCGGAAGCAACTGTACGTGGACCCGACACGCCGCGAGGAGTTCATGCGCATCATCAAAGCGCGCGGCGAAATCAGCGGCTTCGAGTCGCAGGTTTATCGGCGCAATGGCGATGTCATTTGGATCTCCGAGAACGCGCGCGCCGTATTTGACGCCGCTGGTGACGTGCTGCACTACGAAGGCACGGTCGAAGACGTCACCGAGCGGCGACTGTATCAGGCACGGATCGAGCAGCAGGCCAACTACGATACGTTGACCGGGCTCGCCAACCGGTCGTTGCTCAACGACCGGCTGCAGCAGGCGATCTTCACCGCAGCCAGTTACGGGGCACGACTGGCTGTTGTGTTCGTCGATCTCGATCGCTTCAAGTACATCAACGACAGCCTGGGGCATGACGTCGGCGATCGATTGTTGCAGTCCATGGCGGAGCGTCTGAAGGCATCGGTGCGCGAGTTCGACACGGTGGCGAGGCTCGGCGGCGACGAGTTCGTTCTACTGATCAACGGCCAGGCCGGTGCAGATTCTGTTGCGACGATCATGGAAGGATTGCTGAGCAAGGTCTCGGCGCCATGGCTGCACGGGCACAGCGAGTTCGAGGTGACCTGTAGCATCGGGGTGGCACTCTATCCCGACGATGGCAACGATGCTGCCACCTTGCTCAAGCACGCGGATTCGGCGATGTACCGGGCGAAGGAGCACGGGCGGAACAATTTCCAGTTCTTCACCGAAGATCTCAATGCAATGATGCGTGAGCGCTTCGAACTCGAGAGCAACCTGCGCCGTGCTTTGGAGCGCGGGCAGTTCGAGCTGCACTATCAACCGCGCGTCGATCTCGCAACGAGGCGCATCGTCGGCTGCGAGGCTCTGATTCGGTGGCAGCTCACGGGGCGCGGCTCCGTGCCGCCGAGCCGCTTCATTCCCGTGGCCGAGGAGATCGGACTCATCGGCCCGATCGGAGAGTGGGTGCTGCAAACCGCCTGCATGCAGGCCAAGCGCTGGCAGGCTGCCGGCCTGCCGCCGTGCGTCGTGTCGGTGAATGTGTCGCCGCGGCAGTTTCGTCACGATGACCTGGTCATGACGATTGCCCGCGTCCTGAAGTCTTCCGGTCTCGAGCCGCGCTACCTCGAGATAGAGCTCACGGAGAGCACCGTCATGCATGACGGTGAGCGGATGATCGAAACGTTGCACGCCATCAAGAATCTCGGCGTGAACATCGCGGTCGACGACTTCGGCACCGGCTACTCGAGTCTCAGCTATCTGAAGCGCTTCCCGGTCGATCGGCTGAAGGTCGACCGCTCGTTCGTCCAAGACATCGCCGCCGATGCCGACGATGCGGCGATCGTTCGCACGATCATCGCGCTCGGCCACAATCTCGGATTGAAGGTGGTGGCCGAGGGCGTTGAAACCGAGGAGCAGATCGAGTTCTTACGTGCGAACGATTGCGACGAGCTGCAGGGTTACTATTTTTCGGAACCCGTGTCGGCTTGGCGCATGACCAAGCTCATGCTGCGGGGGGTCGACTAAACCCGCGCTCCGCGCACGTCGGCCGCGGCGCGCAGTTCCTCGATCGCTGCCGCGAGGGGCAAGCTCGACTGACCTTGCTGACCAAAGCGACGCAGTGCCACCGTGCCTTCGGCGACCTCGCGCTTGCCGGCGGCCAAAATCACCGGAATCTTGGCGAGGCTGTGCTCGCGCACCTTGTAGTTGATCTTCTCGTTGCGCACGTCGGCCTCGGCACGCAACCCGGCCGCAGTGAGGCGCTGCACGACGTCCTGAGCGTAGGTGTCGGCATCCGAAGTGATCGTAGCCACGACGATCTGCAGCGGAGCGAGCCAGAACGGTAGGGCGCCAGCATAGTTCTCGAGCAGAATACCGATAAATCGTTCGAGCGAGCCGAAAATGGCGCGATGCAGCATGACCGGCGTATGCCGATTGCCATCTTCGCCGATATAGGTCGCTCCGAGGCGTGCTGGCATGTTGAGATCGACCTGGAGCGTCCCGCACTGCCAATCGCGGCCGATGGCGTCGCGCAGCACGAACTCGATCTTCGGGCCATAGAAGGCGCCCTCGCCCTTGTTGTGCGTGTACTCGAGTCCAAGCGATTGCATGGCACGTTGTAGTGCCGTCTCGGCGCGATCCCACACCTCGTCGGCGCCGACGCGTTTGGCCGGTCGGTCGGCGAATTTCATGAGCACATTGTCGAAACCGAAGTCGCGGTAGATTTCGAGGAGCAAGCGGCAAACGTTGCCGGCCTCCGCGCTGATCTGTTCCTCGGTGCAGAAGACGTGGGCATCGTCTTGCGTGAAAGCGCGCACGCGCATGAGTCCGTGCAAGGCACCCGACGGCTCGAAGCGGTGAACTTTGCCGAACTCCGCGAGGCGATAGGGTAGATCGCGGTAGCTGCGTAGATCGTTCTTGAAGACCTGCACGTGCCCCGGGCAGTTCATCGGCTTCACCACGAGCGTTTGCTCGTCGGCCGTCTCGCTGATGAACATGTGTTCGCCGAATGTGTGCCAGTGGCCGGACGCCTCCCAAAGCGAGCGCGACATGAGCTCCGGTGTGTTTACCTCGCGGTAGCCGGCGGCGTTCTGTTTGGTGCGCAGATACTCGACGAGGCTGCGGAACAACGACCAGCCTTTGGCGTGCCAGAACACGGCGCCGACGGCCTCGTCTTGGAAATGAAAGAGATCCATTTGCCGGCCGAGCTTGCGATGGTCGCGGCGTTCCGCCTCCTCGAGACGATCGAGGTAAGCCGTAAGGTCCTTAGCGTCCCCCCAGGCCGTGCCGTAGATCCGCTGCAGCATTTCGTTCCTGGAATCGCCGCGCCAATAAGCACCGGCGAGCTTCATGAGCTTGAAGCCCTGACCGAGACGCCCCGTCGAAGGTAGATGCGGGCCTCGGCACAGGTCGATGAATTCGCCCTGTCGGTACAGAGTGATCGCTTCGCCGGGTGGAATGGCACCGATGATCTCGGCTTTGTAACGTTCGCCTTGGTCGAGGAAAAACCCGACCGCGGCATCGCGATCCCAGACCTCACGCACGATTTTCTCGTCACGGGCGACGATCTCGTGCATACGTGCTTCGATTCGTGCCAGGTCTTCTGGCGTGAACGGCTCCTGCCGCGCGAAGTCGTAGTAGAAGCCGTTCTCGATGGCAGGGCCGATCGTGACTTGCGTCTCCGGGTAAAGCTCTTTCACGGCTTCCGCCATGACGTGTGCCGCATCGTGACGCAGGATCTCGAGACCTGCCGCCGATCCGCGCGTCACGATCTCGATGGCCGCATCGTGCTCGATCGGTAGCGTGAGATCCCTGAGCACGCCGTCGACGCGGACGGCGACAGCGTCGCGCTCGAGCCGGGGGCCGATACTACGCGCAATCGAGCTCCCGTCGGTCGACGTAGGAAAAGCGCGTTGGGATCCATCGGGTAGGGTAATGGTCGGCATGGCGAATGGGGCTCAAAGGAGTCGGGCAATCTCGGCGCGGGGGCCGGGCGCATTGTACGATAACTCCGCCAGTCCTTCCGCCGGAGACGCCGATGAGTCCCCTTGCGATCCACATGTTTCCCTGCCTAGCGGACAACTACGGCTACCTGCTACACGATCGCGACACCGGAGTGACGGCGGCCGTGGATACGCCCGACGCCGAGGAGATCCTGGCGCAGCTCGCCGCGCAAGGTTGGCGACTGACGCATATTCTCAACACGCACCATCACGCCGATCATGCCGGCGGCAACCTGGAGCTGAAACGCCGCACGGGCTGCACGATTGTCGGCCCGCGGGCCGATGCGGCGCGCATCCCGGGCATCGACGTGGCCGTCGGCGAGGGTGAGGTCATCGCGCTTGGCCCGCATCGCGCCACCGTATTCGATACGCCCGGACACACGCGCGGCCACATCGTGTACTACTTCGCGGAGGCCGCCGCGGCGTTCGTCGGTGACACGCTGTTCGCGATGGGTTGTGGGCGCCTGTTCGAAGGCTCTCCGGGCGAGATGTGGAGCTCGCTGCAGAAGATTTTGCGCTGGCCAGACGACACGCGTCTGTACTGCGCGCACGAGTACACGCAAAGCAACGCGCGTTTCGCGCTCACCGTCGAGCCGGGTAATCAAGCGTTGCGTAAACGGGCCGAGGAGGTTGCGCAGTTGCGGGCGGAAGGTCGACCTACGATCCCTTCGACGCTCGGCGCGGAACGCGCTACGAACCCGTTCTTACGGCCGACGAGCAACGATCTGCAAGCCACGATCGGCCTCAGCGGTGCAGCTCCAGTAGCAGTATTCGCCAAGACGCGCGCACTGAAGGACGCGTTCTAACGGCGTTCGCGGTTGAGTTAGGCGCTCGTCCGCAGTTGGGTGCGGCCCTGCATCATGAGGCCGGCGCCGCGCTCCGAGACGTGGGCAAGGACGGCTTTGCGCCGGTGCAGCCGAATCGTGTCGCCAAGATTGACGGCAAATACGAGATTGACCACGGTTCCCGCCGGGAGCCCGAGCGACTTGATCTCGAGAAACACACCCATGGCCGAAAGATTTCTAGCCCGACAGCGATGAAATCGTCCGCCTGGTACTGCCAGGTAGACCGTCGTCGCGACCTTGTTTCTTTCCAGCAGACGTCGTTCCATCTGCCAGTCCTTTTTTTTGATGACCTAGACGACTGTCAGGATGCCCGCGCCGTATAGGAAATCAAGCCCCGTTCGAGTTGTGCCCGCAACTACCATTCGCCCGCCAAGTTGCGGGCGAGCCACGGCTGATTATGTCGCGCACCACGCGCCCGTCGATCGTGCTCCAGCGCTCGACCGAAAGTCGCATGCGTCGCGGTGCGAGAGGGCGGTGGATCGATCGCGTTGGTGTGCTCGCGCGTCGCCCCGTCGTACCGACGTCCGGTCGCCGCGTGACGCGGCATCGGTGCGCGACAGCCGCTATTGGCGCAGTGCACGAGCACGCCACGGCCGAGCCAAGAGATCGCAATGTATTTCGACGGAACGCACGTTCGGAACCAGCCGACAGCGAGCGACCCGGCGCGCTCTGAACGACCACTTCCTGCGTTCGCAGCGCGGCGAAAAGCGCGCGAGACTGATATCCTGCTTCGGGCTCACGGAACGCGAGCCCAATTTCGTGATCGCGGCGGCCGCGCCGCGCGAAACTGATGAAATCGGCGTGATGTGTGTTGACACTCTTCCGCTCTGATCAGACAATAGCCGGCTTATGTCCGCGGAGGGGTACCCAAGCGGTCAACGGGGGCAGACTGTAAATCTGCTGGCTATGCCTTCGTAGGTTCGAATCCTACCCCCTCCACCAATATGGTCGGGGTAGGCGAGAAAAAGGCGGGTGTAGTTCAACGGTAGAACCTCAGCCTTCCAAGCTGATGGTGGCGGTTCGATTCCGCTCACCCGCTCCACTTTCGGAGACGAGCTTGAAGGCGGGTCGAACAGTAAAGCCTGTTCCCGGTTTGCTTCCCCGCCCACATAGCTCAGTCGGTAGAGCACTTCCTTGGTAAGGAAGAGGTCACCGGTTCGATTCCGGTTGTGGGCTCCATGGGGTTGCGCGGTGGCTGCACCATGGTGGTGCAGGAACGGTTACACATTAAATATATAGATTTTTAGAACGTCGCCGCCTCTGGGCTGCACGCCAAGCAAAGCTAAAGTCAGGAGTCCTGCAAATGTCCAAAGAAAAATTTCAACGTAGTAAGCCGCACGTGAACGTCGGAACGATCGGGCACGTGGACCATGGCAAGACGACGCTGACGGCGGCCTTGACGAAGGTGATGGCGTCGAAGCACGGCG
>Ga0105252_10000154_pt1 | contig 53962 bp, 47 predicted proteins | sample EasRivMeERMZT100_FD_89675 | JGI IMG/M metagenome (GOLD analysis project Ga0105252, IMG submission 89675) | Soil microbial communities from meander-bound floodplain in the East River, Colorado, USA - East River MetaG ERMZT100 | ecosystem: Environmental > Terrestrial > Soil > Floodplain | place... | reverse complement strand
CTGGAGCTCGGCGACGAGACCATCGAGCTAACCCAGTATCTCGCTCCCGAGGGGCGGCCCATCCCACCCGACTGGCGTAGCAACGATCTTTGGTTTCAGCATATCGCCATCGTCGTCAGCGACATGGACAAAGCTTACCAGCAACTGCGCAGCCACAAAGTGCGCCACGCTTCCACCGGACCGCAAACGATTCCCGTGACCAACATAGCCGCCGCCGGCATCCGCGCTTTTTATTTCAAAGATCCCGACGGCCATAACTTGGAGATCATCTTTTTCCCGCCGGGCAAGGGCGATCCGCGCTGGCAGAACAGCGGCAATAAACTATTTCTCGGCATCGATCACACCGCTATTGTGGTGTCGAGCACGCAGAACAGTCTGAAGTATTATCGCGACACGCTCGGCTTGAAGCTGGCCGGCGAAAGCATGAACAACGGCGCCGAGCAGGAACATTTAAACAACGTCGCTGGCGCGCGTTTGCGCATCAGCGGCCTACGCGCGCAGAGCGGTCCTGGAATTGAGTTTTTGGAATATCTCGCGCCACGCGACGGTCGCCCGGCGCCCAGAGACACCCGGGCGAATGACCTGTGGCATTGGCAAACGACTTTGACAACTGACAGTGCGATGAATGCAACGCAAAAGCTGCGCGCCGCCAAACGCCGCGTCATCTCGCCAAGTGTTGCCGAGCTGCCCGGCAAAAGCCTAGGCTTCGCCCGAGGCTTTCTCGCCCGCGATCCGGACGGGCATGGCTTGCAGTTTATCGAGAAGTGATACGATGGATCTGACCCAATTAACCCGGAACGAATGGCTAGAGGCCGACGGACTTGGCGGCTTCGCCTCCGGCACGGTGTCCGGCATTCGCACGCGCCGCTACCATCCGTTGCTGCTGACCGCAACCAAGCCGCCGGCTGGACGGCTGGTTCTGGTCAATAGCTTCGACGCGGCGGTTGAATCCGCCAATGGCAATTACGCGCTCTCATCGCAACTCTACCCGCCGGATGTCATGCATCCGGACGGCGCTCATAGAATCGTCGAATTCAAGAGCGAACCTTGGCCCAAATGGATTTTCGCTCTCGAAGACGGCACGAGAATCGAACAGGAGTTTTTTGCCGTTCATGGCGCGTCGATCGTGGTTCTCCGTTGGCGGCTGGTTAATCCAACGGCCCACGCGACTCTATCCGTGCGGCCGTTTCTTTCCGGGCGCGATTATCATTCGCTGCATCATGAAAACTCGGCGTTTCAGTTTCACCCGGAGATGAGCGGCAAGCGGCTGATCTGGCATCCCTATCCGGGAATTCCCGGCATACTCGCTCTGCACAACGGCTGCTATCAGCACCAGCCCGACTGGTTCCGCAACTTTGTCTACACGCAAGAGCGCGAGCGCGGCTTGGATTTCACCGAGGGCCTCGCCGCGCCCGGCTGGTTTCGTTGGAAGCTCGGCGCCGAGGAAGCGCATTTGGTATTTGCCGCGGAAGGATTTACCGATAGCGAGCAATCCCCGGAGCAAAGCGTCGAACAACTGGCGGTAAACTGGCGCAACGCCGAACAACAACGTCGCAGCAAGTTTTTGACCTCGCTCGACCGCGTCGCGGACGACTATCTGGTCAAACGCGGCAACGGTAAAACCATCGTCGCCGGCTATCCCTGGTTCACCGATTGGGGCCGCGACACCTTTATTTCGCTGCGCGGCCTGTGCTTGGCGACCGGACAGATCGACGCCGCGCGTGACATCCTGCTTGAATGGTCCAAGGTGGTCTCGGCAGGCATGTTGCCCAACTTGTTTCCCGATCAAGACAACCGGCCGGAATATAATTCCGTCGACGCCTCGCTTTGGTACATCATCGCGGTGCACGATTTTCTCGCTTCCTCGCAAAACAACAATGGCAACAAGGGAACCAATGGGATAGTCGCGCAGTGGCAAAGGAAGGCCCTACAAACAGCCGTCGACGCTATTCTCACCGGCTGCTCGCAGGGCACGCGCTACGGCATCCGCATGGATGACGACGGGCTGCTCGCCGCCGGCATGCAGGGGGTGCAACTCACTTGGATGGACGCCAAACTCGGCGATTGGGTGGTCACGCCGCGCATTTGCAAACCTGTAGAGATCCAGGCCCTGTGGTTAAATGCGCTGTGGATCGGCAGTCAATTCAACCCAACTTGGCATCATCTCCTCACCCGCGGGCTGGCTTCGTTTCAGCGCCGTTTCTGGAACTGCCAGGGTTATCTCTCCGATGTGGTCGATGCCGATCATCAAGCCGGCAAGCTCGACCCATCGTTTCGTCCCAATCAAATCTTCGCAGTCGGCGGCTTGCCTTTGTCAATCATCGATGGCGAGCACGCCAAAGCGATCGTCGACGCGGTCGAGTGCCGCCTATGGACGCCGCTCGGCCTGCGCGCGCTGGCGCCCCCGACGACCCGAGTTACACGCCGCACTATCAGGGCGGTGTGCGCCGGCGCGACGGCGGCTATCATCAAGGCACGGTTTGGCCTTGGCTGATCGGGCCCTTCGTCGAAGCGTGGCTGAGAGTTCGAGATCACAGCGATCAAGCCAAGCGCGAAGCGCGGGCGCGCTTTGTCCAGCCGCTGCTTGAACATTTGCATCACGCCGGCCTCGGCCATGTTTCCGAGATCGCCGACGTCGAAGCGCCGCACACGCCGCGCGGCTGCCCTTTTCAAGCGTGGTCACTGGCCGAGTTATTGCGCCTCGACCGTGTCGTGCTCGGCGCTGAAACGACGCACGAAAAATTGCACCTTGTCGCGCTTCGCTGACATCTAACCAATCACCATGAAACTCTTATCGATCAACGTTGGACTGCCGAAAGAGGTTTTTCACGAAGGCAGAATCATTCGCAGCGGCATTTTCAAAGCGCCGGTCGAAGGGCCGGTTCGGGTCCACGCTTTGAACCTTGAAGGAGACCAACAAGCCGATCTCACCATCCACGGTGGACCGGCCAAGGCAGTCTATGTTTATCCCTCGGAGCACTATGCTTATTGGCGCAAGGAACTGCCCGAACTCGAATTCCCCTGTGGCAGCTTCGGCGAAAACCTCAGCACCGAAGGTTTGCTCGAAAGGGACCTCAATATCGGCGACCATCTCTGCGTTGGCACTGTCGAGCTAGTCGTTACCGAACCGCGCTTGCCTTGCTACAAGCTCGGCGTGAAGTTCAACCGCGACGACATGGTGAAACGCTTTCTCAAGAGCCGGCGCACCGGTTTTTACTGCGCCGTGTTGCGCGAAGGCATAATCACCGCAGGCGACGCGATCCACTCCCTCAGCCGCGACGAGAATCATGTCACCGTCGCCGATATAACCCGGCTTTATGCCTTTGATAAGACCGATTATACGTCCATGCGCCGGGCCATGGAGGTCAAAGCATTGCCGGAAAGTTGGCGCGGCTATTTCCGCCAGCGCGTTAACGACGCCACTTCGCGGGCAGGGAATTGAACCCCACCGTTTATTAAAATTTGGCAAGGGGAATGCTCGCCCCCTTTGGAAACCCCAGTTAATGGTTCCACGCTGCGAGCAGCGTGGTCAACGGTAAATTGGCAAATCCTAGAGAATGATGTAATACCATGGCAACAAGAAACCCGACTGCCAAAAAGAAACGGCCAATGACTCAGGAAGAGCTGCGCTTACAGCAGGACCGCGAGCGCAAAGCCAATTGGAAACGCTGGGGCCCCTATTTGTCCGAGCGCCAGTGGGGCACCGTGCGCGAAGACTATAGTCCCAACGGCACAGCCTGGGACGCGCTGCCCCACGACCACGCGCGCAGCCGCGCCTACCGTTGGGGCGAGGACGGTATCGGCGGCATTTCCGACCGCCATCAATACATCTGCTTCGCCCTAGCGTTGTGGAACGGCAAAGATCCGATCTTGAAAGAACGGCTCTTCGGTCTCACCGGTAACGAAGGCAACCACGGCGAAGATGTTAAAGAGTATTATTTCTATCTCGATTCCACACCGACTCATTCCTACATGAAATATCTTTACAAGTATCCGCAAAGGGAATTTCCCTACGGACGCTTGGTCGAAGAAAACCGCCGGCGCTCCAAACGTGATCTGGAGCTCGAACTGATCAACACCGGCGTCTTCGACGACAACCGTTATTTCGATGTTTTCATCGAATACGCCAAAGCCAGGCCGGAGGATATTCTGATCCGCATCGATGCGGTCAACCGTGGTCCCGACCCGGCGCCTTTGCACCTCTTGCCGACGGTATGGTTCCGCAACACTTGGTCGTGGGGTTTAGACGAACGGCGGCCGCGGCTGCGTCACGAGGAGGGTGCCGAGGTCGCCGCCATCAAGCTCGCACATCATTACTACGGCAACCGCTGGCTCTACTGCGAGGGCAATCCCGAAATGCTCTTCACCGAGAATGAGACCAACCACCAGCGACTCTTCGGGTTGGAAAATGAGTCGCCCCTTGTCAAAGATAGCATCAACGATTACGTCATTCACGCTAAGAAGGAAGCTGTCAATCCTGCGACATCCGGCACCAAAGCAGCGGCACATTACGTCAAGATGGTCGCGCCCGGTGAAACCTTCACGGCACGGCTGCGCTTGACGGACGGCCCGCCTGGCAACGGCCGATCGCTGGACGGCGAGTTTGACAAGGTGTTCGCCGAACGGCGCGCCGAAGCGGATGAATTTTACCGCTCGGTCATCCCCGATCACGTGGCGCTGGATCGCGCCGGGATCATGCGCCAGGCGCTCGGCGGGCTACTGTGGAGCAAACAATTTTACCACTACGATGTTAACCGCTGGCTCAAAGGCGACCCGGCGCACCCCCCACCGCCAGCCGAGCGCACCAAAGGGCGCAATCACGAATGGCGCCATCTTTACAACGCCGACGTCATCTCCATGCCCGACAAGTGGGAGTATCCCTGGTATGCGGCATGGGACCTGGCGTTTCACTGCGTCGCTCTGGCGATTGTCGATTCCGACTTCGCCAAGGAACAGCTGCTACTGATGACCCGCGAATGGTACATGCACCCCAACGGCCAATTGCCGGCATACGAATGGGCCTTCGGCGACGTCAACCCGCCGGTGCACGCCTGGGCCGCCTGGCGCGTTTACAAAGTCGAGATGAAACGGCGCGGCGAAGGCGACCGTAAATTTCTCGAGCGGATTTTTCAGAAGCTCATGCTCAACTTCACCTGGTGGGTCAATCGCAAGGACGCCGACGGACGCAACGTCTTCCAGGGCGGCTTTCTCGGGCTCGATAACATCGGCGTGTTCGACCGCAGCGCGCCGCTGCCCACCGGCGGCCACATCGAACAGTCCGACGGCACCAGTTGGATGGGCATGTATTGTCTCAATATGCTGGCCATCGCGCTGGAACTGGCCAAAGACAACCCGGCCTACGAGGATGTCGCGAGCAAGTTCTTCGAGCACTTTGTCTATATCTGCGGCGCCATGAACAACCTCGGCGGCGAGAACATCGAGCTGTGGGACAACCAAGACGGTTTTTACTACGACGTGCTCAGCTTGCCCAACGGCCAGCGCCGGCCGCTCAAAGTGCGCTCGATGGTCGGGTTGATTCCGCTGTTCGCCGTGGAGACCCTCGATCCCGAATTGATCGACAAGCTGCCCGGCTTTAAGCGCCGCTTACAATGGTTCATTGAGAATCGTCCCGAACTCAGCGACCATATCGAAACCGAATCCACCGACGAAGGTCCGCGCCGCTTTCTTTCCCTGGTCAACCGCCACCGCCTGAAACGGGTGCTGCGTTACATGCTCGACGAAAGTGAATTCTTTTCGCCCTACGGCATTCGCGCGCTATCGCGCTGTCATGCCGAGAATCCTTACAGGCTCGGCGTCAACGGCACGGAATACCGCGTCGACTATGAACCGGCGGAGTCGAGCACGGGACTGTTCGGCGGCAACTCCAACTGGCGCGGGCCGATCTGGTTTCCAGTCAATTTCCTGCTCATCGAATCATTGCAGAAGTTTCATTACTTTTTGGGCGATAGCTACAAAGTAGAATGCCCCACCGGCTCCGGCAAAACCGCTAATCTGTGGCAAGTCGCCGGCGAGATTTCCCAGCGGCTCACCAATATCTTCACCCGCGGCGACGACGGCCGGCGGCCGGTCTTCGGCGCCACGGAGAAATTTCATAACGATCCCAACTGGCGCGACTTGATCCCGTTCCATGAATATTTCCACGGCGACAACGGCGCCGGCATTGGCGCCAGCCACCAGACCGGCTGGACCGCATTGGTCGCGAAATTGATTCAGCAGTACGGCGAGTAATCCTGCTGCGCTGCATCCAATCTTCAAGGAGTAACATCTAAGATTTGAGCGAGATCTCAAATCCTAAATTTCTGCTTATCGAGGGAAAATATGGACTACGATCTGATCGTCATCGGCGGCGGCACCGCCGGCATGAATGCGCTGAAAGCCGCGCACGCGCTCGGCGCCAAAATCGCCATCGTCGAAGAGCAAACCTTCGCCGGCACTTGTCTCACCAGCGGCTGAATTCCGAAAAAGGTGCTGGTGAGCACCATCGAGCTTCTCACCCGCGCGCGCCGCGGGGATCATCTCGGCATCAAAGGCACCGAGCAGCTCAACCTGGATTGGCCGGCTATGATCGCGCGAAAAAATCAAATCGTCGCCAGTTGGTCGCAAAGCAAAAACGCGACACCGGGCAAAATGGGCATCCCCGCGCTGCACGGTCACGCAGTATTCGCCGGGCCGAATGAAATTGCCGTCGACGGCCGGAACTACTCGACGGACAAGTTCGTTATTGCCACAGGATCGAATCCGGCGCGGCCACCGATCCCGGGCGCGGAGCACGCGATCACCAGCGATGAGCTACTTCAACTTAAGGAACAACCGAAGCGAATGGTGGTAATCGGCGCTGGATTTATTGGTTTGGAATTCGGATTTGCGCTTGCGCGCGCAGGATCGAAAGTCGCCGTACTTCAATCAGGAGCGCAGATCGCGCCGGCTCTCGATCACGACATACGAAACCTGTTGCTAGAATCGGCAAATAACGCCGGCATGATAATCAAAACCAATGTCAAAGTGAATAAAATCGACGGTAACAGAACGGTCGAAGCAGAAGTGGAAGGGCGAAAAGAAAGCTTCCCCGCCGATCAAGTGCTCCTAGCCACGGGGCGTCCGTCCAATGTGGAAGCGTTGAACCCGCAAGCAGCGGGCATCGAGCTCGATCACGGCGCAGTCAAAATAAATGAATATCTCCAAGCGGTCAGCGCGCCGCATGTTTACGCGGCCGGCGATGCTGCCGGCAAGCATCAACACTCGCCGGTGGCGTGGTACGAAGGACCGATTGCCGCGCACAACGCGCTCAAAGGCAACGATCGCAAAGTCGACTTCAGTGTGTTTCCCAGCGCCATATTCACGATCCCTGCCATCGGTCAGGTTGGTCTGACCGAAGAAGAAGCTCTCAAGCGCGGACTGAGAATCAAAACAAGCAAGCTGCCCTACGAGTATAATCCGGCGGCGGGAGTGCGCGATGAAACCGAAGGTATGGTGAAAGTCGTTTACGAAGAAGCAACGGAAAAAATCTTGGGCGTCCACGTCATCGGCGTTCACGCCGAGGACATCGTTCAGATCGCCGCCATGGCGATCAAGGGCGGATTGAAGAAATCCGAGGTGGGTGCCATGCACTATGTATTTCCGACTTTCGGCGGGGCGATCTTCGATACCATGGCGAGCTAGCGTTGCCGGCAATTTTTGTCGAATCGCCAAAGGAGTCATCGAGCAAGCAATGTCCGACAGCAGAACCGCCCCATCGAAAACTCTTTATCCAGCTCTTGCCCTCGGTATTCTGACGGCGGCTTTCATCATCGCCAAGACCGGCCGCGACGCTTTGTTCTTTCAAGGCAAGGGTATCTTTCAACTACCGGTGGCGACGATTATGATCGCCGGCGCATCGTTGCCCCTCGCGATACTTTTCGTCAAGGTCATGACTACCTGGGGGGCGCGCCCGGCGCGGTTGGCGATTATTTTTCTCGCCGCTTCTGTGTTGAGCTTAACCGCGCCGTTTCTCGAAGCCGGCGATTCGGCATTGCTGTTCAACATATTCATTTTCATCCCCAGTGTCTTCGGCATCATCTTCGCGAGCCTCTGGCTGCTCGCCAGCGACATCTTTGAAACCACGCCCAAGCCTGAAGCGGCGCGCGCCTTCAGTAGGATCGGCGCCAGCTCTCTGGCCGGCGGCATGACCGGCGGCTTTATCGCCAAGGGGCTCGTCCCCATACTCGAACCGAAATGGCTGATCTTGATCGCCGCGCTGATGATCCTCGGTGTGCTCGCCTTGGTCGTTCATACGCACGGTAAATTTCCCAGCAACATCGCACCGAAAAAAGCTCAAGGCGATCAAAAGAGCGGCTACCTGGCGCCGCTGGCAAAGCCTTATACGCTGACGCTGCTGTTCATCGCCATGACCGGCGCGCTGGCCGGCCTCTTGATCGACGTGCAGTTCTATATTTCAGCGACCAGCGCGAACATGGGCGCCAAAGGCAACGCGGGCTTCTTTGCCAATTTCTACATCATGCTCAATTTTAGCTCGCTGCTTTTGCAACTGTTCGCCACGCCCAAGATCCAAGACAAGATCGGCGTGGGCGGCGGCCTGATGATCCTCCCCTTTGCCTTGGTCGGCGGCGCTGGATTTGCCAGCGCCGCGGCGACGGCATTTAGCCTAGCCGTCCTGCGCGTCACCGAAGGCGGGCTGCGCTCTTCCGTGCACCGTTCGATTTGGGAGCAGGCGTTCATTCCGGTAGATTCCAGCGAGCGTTCCCTAGTCAAGATCGCCGTCGACGGCATCGGCGCGCGCCTCGCCGAAGGCATCGGTGCCGGCGCGCTTTATATTTGGGTTCAGAACGTCGCGCCCGGCGGCGTCGTCGCTGGTCCGCTCAACACCAACTGGATGGCCTGGCTTACTTTAGCCACGGTGGGTGTCTGGCTATTCATCACCCAGCGGTTGCGAGCCCAAACACAACAGCCGGGGCCAGCAGCCCAAGCCGCCGCGCCAGAAATGGACTGCGAGCGCTTCCCCGACCAGTGCCCTTGCACCACGGAACTCGGCAAAGGCATCGCGTAACGGGCTCAACGAATCATTTTTGTTGATCACGCTGAGTTGAGCGTGGTCGACAAAAATTTGAAACTGTCGTTTCCGTTTATCTTGCATTAGCTTGACGGCCGTTCTCTTATCGAATATTTCTTGCACCAACGGCAAGCCACTGCGAGATGCCAAGGGCAAGCATCCCGATTAATTTTCTTTTGCTCCGGGTCGTCGTGCGAATTCAGCTAGATAATCATCGTTCGCCCCTTCGATTTCCGGATCTATTGCAGAGAAGACCGGCAATGAAAACACCAAACCAATCTGCGTTTCTGAACGCCACTTTAGCGTTGCTCTTGACGGGGATGGCGTCCGCGGCATTTGGCCAAACGCGCGAGTCTATCTTGTCCCTCGCAAAGAAAGAACGGGCAGCCGTACTCGATTCGCTCAAGCAGTTCGTCTCCATCGAGTCCGGCAGCCGCGATTACGAAGGCTTGAGTAAGTTGGCGGAAGTGATCGGGGGAAAGCTTAAGGTTCTTGGCGGCCAGGTTGAGTTAGTCGAACCGAGCAACGTCTACAAGATGGCGGACACGCCGGAGAAAATCGGCAAGATAGTGCGCGCCACGTTCACCGGCAGGGGCAGGAAGAAGCTATTGCTGATCGCCCATATGGACACCGTCTACCCGCGCGGCATGCTGGCACAGCAACCCTTCCGCATCGACGGCAACCGTGCCTATGGCTTGGGAATCGCCGACGATAAGCAGGGCATCGCGGTCATAATTCACACAGTGGCGCTGCTCCAAGCGATGAACTTCCGCGACTACGGCACGCTCACCGTGCTGATCAACGCCGACGAGGAAATCAGCTCGCCGGGTTCGCGGAGTTTAATCACCAAGCTCGGCGCCGAGCACGACGCGACATTTTCCGTCGAAGCGTCGCGCGCGGAGTCGGACAAATTGTCGCTCGCGACCAGCGGCATCGCTTCAGTCACGCTCACCGTCAAAGGCCGGGCATCGCACTCGGGCTTCGCGCCGGAACAAGGCGTCAACGCTCTCTACGAGTTAGCCCACCAGATCCTGCAAACGCGCGATCTGTCCAACCCGACGACAGGACTGAAGATGAACTGGACGCTGGCCAATGCCGGCACTACGCGCAACATGATCCCACCCAGCGCCCAAGCGGCGGCCGACGTTCGCGTGCTGCGCGTGGCGGATTACGATGAGATCGAAAGAAAAGTGCGCGAGCGCTTGAAGAACCAACTTCTGCCCGAGGCTAAAGTCGAAATGATTTTTGAACGACGCCGGCCTCCCTTGGAGGCAACCACCGCCTCGCGGGCGCTGGCGCAACACGCGCAGAAAATTTATCGCGAGCTGGGCAAGGAGTTGGCCGTCGACGATCAACCGGAAGGCGGCGGCACCGACGCGGCCTTCGCGGCGCTCAATACCAAAGCACCCGTGCTGGAACGTCTCGGCTTGCAAGGTTATGGCGCCCACTCCGCCGACGCGGAATATATCTTGATCGACTCTATCGAGCCGCGGCTCTATTTGCTCGCGCGCATGATCATGGACCTGTCACTGGGCAACAGCCCCTGATCGAAAAAGTCTAAACACGAACCATTTCGCGAGCAGGCCTTGACCTCGTCCTCAATCGAGCGAACGGCAAAAACAATCTGTTTCATTAGCCGGAAGATTATTTGACACCTAACCTTAGTTCCACAGTTAGTGACGAATAAACGGAGCATTTCGCGTACGGGGTATTAACCCCGCACGCGACCAAAGGGGATGCTCGCCCCCTTTGGATTCCCCATTTAATTGGTGCCCGCAGCAAGCTGCGGAGAATTATTGGATTAAAAAATATTTTCGCTGGCATCGCCAGGACCGCCGCAGTCAATCCGGGTGTTTTCACTACTCCAGGCTCGCGCCCCGCTCGGCCCATGCAGAACCCTCAACCGCGGAATCCGGGTTCAATGTTTGGGGTGGAAGCTTGGATGAATCGTATCGAAATTTACTTCAGGCGAGGTGAATTTACATTCCGTAATCGCGAGTGAATTCAACAAACTTGAAGAATGAACTCTCGGCAACCATATTTCCATATTCTGCAGTACGCACACTTGCGCGTAATTTGTGCTGAGAGCCTGCCAAACGTCCGGAGTCCAAATGCCGACACCACGGTGAAAACTAACTCCAGAAGCTAAATCAGGGTTTATGACGACAATGTCGTAATTGCCCGCGCGGATTTCGCGAAGGATCGGCGCAAAGCTCCATTGACCTCGCCGTGCAAGCACCGTGTTCAAAAACGGGTCAGGAATCTCCGGAGTCCGACTATGGATCGAAAGATCAGGAAACGTCGACAACAAACGATGACCTGCAACCTTGGCAACGAAAGAATTCCACTCGGCCTTCGCATGGTCATGTGTTTTTAGTCGCCCGTAGGAAATGGCCGTTTGGAGGATTTGAGTTTTCACTACCGGAAAAAATACATAAATCAAAATGATCGCGGTGGAAACCTTTAGAGAAATCGGTGCTGGAGTTAGCTTGCGAATAAACCACACAAATCCTGGTCCAGCCAAGACCGCCGATGCCAACAATGGTTCCCAGAAGTAATTGCTGTTTCCTCCGACTTGACAGACGGTCAGTAACGCTACGATCCAAGATACTAGGCAATAAGAACCAAGAAGTAACTTATCGGAACCGTACTCACGCATGGCTAAGAAGAGACCGATAAGGCCGAACACAGCTTGCGGCTGAGAAAAAGCCTCACCCATAAGCCTAACCGCGCCGGGAAACTCAAGACCCGACATGCCAAGAGCCGCGAAATGTTTAAATATCAAGGGCTCCCGCAAAAATGCCACCGTGTATCCGGACACTACTGTGAGCGCGACAACCGCTGTCCAACGTAATCCTTCACGAAACTTGCGCCGCCACAAAAACCAGATCAGAATCGCACAGGGCGCCGCAATGAAGGTCTGCTTGACGAGCAAAGCAAGACCGGCACATAGGGCGGAAAGTACTAGTCTCCATCGGTTGGCGGCGGTTAGATAAATGCAAATACTCGATAAAGACAGCGCTAAAGCAGGAAGATCGCCGCGAATTTGCGTGGTCCAGGGTGACAGCGGAGCCGCCGAAATCGCAAAAAGTACCGACAGCCAAGCCATCCAGCGTTCCGGGTAAAGTCGCTGCGAGACACGAAATACGGCTGATAGGCAAATACAGAATGACGCAATGATACTAAATCGAACGAAGGTGAGCGGGTCAGCACCGGCGATTTGAGCCAATTTGAATACGCTCCCTAACAAAATGTAGCATAACGGCCCGTAAGGGGTGATAAGATAAGGAGGCTGGTTGAAGTCAGGGTACATCTTCCCAGTTTGTGAGAATTCCTCGACGCGGAGCAAGATCGCGCTGTCCGGATATCCCACGTCTCTGAAGTGCTGTAAGTTCGCAATCGTCGTAACCAGCGTCACGAGCGACCCCGCAACTAATAGCAAAACCACAGCACCTGCGATGATTGGAAATCGTCTCCGTTTTTTACCCAACGTGGGGTCCGGGAGCGGGTCAGACATTTGTACTCCCAAGACTGATCTTGCTTCCGAGCGTTGTGAGCATTGTCAAACTTCTTCGCTGTTAACTCACATCCTGGGGATCAAAAGACGGTAAAACGGACGGGTTAAAATGTTGCCTTTAAACAAAGATCATAAAACAAAATGGCGGATCTCCGGGTTATCCTTTGCCCGCGCGACAAATCAAGCTTTACTGCAGCATATGGCTACTGCTCGCGAATATTAAACGGCGAAGTTTTCCAACCATAAGCACACAATATCATTATATTACCTTGCGATGCCGTGAGTACATAGAAATCAAGATTATGGCGAGATGTGTTGTAATCATGCGTGACGTCTACCAGCGGTAGCGTCGACGAGAACGGGGTTGCCTTGAATGCTCACTTATCCGCTGGAAAAAAGTGGGACCGAGTTCGCGGAAAACGCCAAACCAGAATTCCGGATCAGTATGAAATCGATCTGCCATGAGGAGTAAGTCGCAAATTCTCGCAGTCATCGGACTTCGGTGTCGGCAAATGGTTTTTTAAGGAATTCGGTCGCGAGTCGAAGACTATATCCGTGGCATAATCATCGAATCTGAGCTAATCATGATGGATCATGCGCATCTGCTCGCTTCTCCCCGGCGCCACGGAGATCGCTTTCGCTCTCGGCCTCGGCGACCAAATTGTTGGGGTCACCCACGAGTGCGACTATCCACCGGAGGCCAAGCAAAAACCCGTGTTGGTCCACAGCGCGATTGATCCAGCGCGCATGAGCGCCGCCGAGATCGACCGCAAGGTCGGTGAACTCTTTCAGGCAGGCACAGCGCTTTACCACATCGACGTAGCGGCGCTACGCGCCGCCGATCCCGACGTCATTCTTACTCAAGGACTCTGCGAGGTCTGCGCGCTCGACTACAACGAAGTGGTCGCCGCCGCGTCGCTGTTGACACGCCAAGCCCAAATCATCTCGTTCAATCCGCACAGGCTGTCCGACATCCTCGACGACATCATACGCGTCGGCCGGGTCACCGAACGGCAATCGGCAGCTGCGGAGTTGGTCGATGGTCTGCGCCAACGAATTGAGATCGTCGGCCACCGGGAGCCGGACAATCGGCCGCGGGTGGTGTGTTTGGAATGGTTCGAGCCGCTTTACACCGCCGGACATTGGGTGCCGGAGATCGTCGCGCTGGCCGGCGGATTCGACACGCTTGGGCGTCCAGGCAAACCGTCGGCAAAGATCGAATGGCGCGCGGTGATCGACGCGCGGCCGGAAGTGATCCTGCTCATGCCTTGCGGTTTCGATCTCGGCCGAGCCGTCAAGGAATCGACACCGTTGCGCGCGCTGCCCGGATGGAACGAGCTTCCCGCCGTGAAGCACGGCAACGTGTATGCGCTCAACGGCAATGCCTACTTCAGCCGTCCCGGCCCGCGGCTCGTCAATGGTTTGGAAATTCTCGCGCGCATCATCCATCCCGAGAGTGTGACCTGGTCGTTGTCACCGGAGGATGCCGCAAGATTTAACTGAATCGGACCAAATCAGAATGCAGAATGAATAGTGCAAAATGTAAAATGAAGAGCCGAAGATATCTCGCGCCGAAACCGGATTTCAATTTTGCGCTTTGCATTCTGCATTTGGCATTTTAACTTGCGCTCAACTGAACACACTCCCAGCTACAGTGCCTCACGCTTCTCCTAGCCCGAGTAACTCCCACATACCCGATATCCTCGTCCTCGGCATTCTGGCCATGTTCGCGCAAGCGAGCCAGCCTATCCTTAACATCGCCGAAACCGCGATGATCGGCCGCTTGGGCACAACCGAGCTCGCCGCCCACGCCACATGTGAGCACTCCAGCGTTTCAACGGCATGGTTTTCGTTCTCGACGGCGTGCTCATCGGCGCGCGCGATACCCGCCACCTCATGTGGACGATGCTCGCCGGCGCGGCAATCCTCATCGCCGGCGCCTGGTCATCGTTGCAATTCGATTGGGCTCTGATGGGAATCTTGAGCGCCATCAGCGCATTGATGTTGTGGCGCAGCACGACCAATCTCGGCCGCTTCTTCAAACAAAAATGGGTGGTTGGCGAATCTGTTGACCCGCGCCGATTGCTAATGATAGCGTCGGCGCAAGTCATTGAAAAAAATGGCTTACAGGCTTTCGAGTGAAGCACGGCTCGGCGCTTGCACCGCTGAAGCGCGGAGGGCGCGTTGTAAAGAGTTTTTGATTAAGAAATTCTCCGAACTCTGTGCCTCTGTGGTGAATTCTTCTTAACAGGAAATCCAGAACAACCAAAAAAATAGGAGAAGCAACATGAGCAAAACGATCCTCGTCACCGGCGGCGCCGGCGGCATCTGTTCGGAAATCTGCCGTGGCATGGCGGCCGACGGATTGAACGTGGTCGTCGCCGACTTCGCCAAGGACGCCGCGGAAAAAGTCGCCGCCGAGATCAATGCCAACAAAGGCAACGCCATTGCCGTACAGGTCGACGTCGGCGATCCGAAAAGCGTCGCGGCGATGATGGAAAAAGCGGTTGCTCAATATGGTCAAGTCGATTACGTATTTTGCGGCGCTGGCGTTATGGACCGCGTGCCGATCATCGAGATGCCGGAAGAAATGTGGGACCGGTTGATGAGAATTAATCTCAAGGGCGTGTTTCTCTGCGCCCAAGCTGCCGCGAGACATATGATCCCACGCAACGAAGGACGTATTCTCAGCATCGCCTCGGGCCGCGGCGTCGCTGGCCAAGCGCGTTCGGCGCACTATGCCGCGTCCAAGGCCGGCGTCATTGCATTCACCAAGTCGCTGGCCATGGAGCTGGCACCGAACAACATCACGGTCAACTGTGTTTGCCCCGGCGCCACCGACACGCCGATGTCGCGCATCGGTTTCACGCCGGATCAATTCAAGCAGCGCGAACAGATCCCGCCGCTGATGGATGGGCTAACCCAGAAGTTCGAGATCGTCGGCCTGGTCCGCTACTTGCTCTCCGACGCGTCGAAATACATCACCGGTCAGACTTACTTTCTACGCACGCCGAAGTAGGCGCGCGCCGCGCCAGCACGGCGCAAACCGGACAGCGTTGCGCGTCAATTTAATTGGTGCCCGCAGCAGGCTGCGGGGAATTATTAGATTGATTCTAAGTAAACCCCGCCTTTTGAGGCGGGCACAATTAAATGGGGTTTCCAAAGGGGGCAAGCATCCCCTTTAGTCGCGAGCGGGGTTCAAACCCCGCTCACGAATTCAATTGATCACTCCCGTCACGCTGTTCAGGGTGAAACTCGGTTGGGTGCCGCCAGAAGCCAACGCGGTGACCGTGTATGAGGTTGGTGTCAGTATAGTAATCGTCACTCCAATGCCGGGACTGGACACATACCCCGAAGCGGTCAGCACCGCGATGGAAGAGGGATAACAATGGTTAAGAGCGTAGTATGACTCTGCGGCGAGGGCCGCATTCTTTAAGTCCGAATGCATCGCAGCGTCCACCGATTTCGCCTTATAAGCGAAAAACTGCGGCACCGCCACCGCAGCTAGAATCGAGATAATCGCGATCACAACCAGCAACTCGATAAGAGAGAAGCCGCGAACCACGATTGTCCGCCGCCAACGACGGGAAGTTAGATTCAATGAATTCGCCATGACGGGCGAAGCGGTTTCGATTGGCATCGAAGTGAAAGAAACGTATTCAGTTAATTAGTCCTGTCGTACTGTCGTAGGTAAAACTCACCTGGCTGCCGCTTGCGCGCGCCGCAGTCAAGGTAAAGCTCGAAGGGGTGGGCAGCGTGATCGTCATGGTAACGCCGCTGGTTTTTCTGTATCCGTACAGGGTGATCGATGCCTCGGTGCTTGGGTACGCGAGAAGTTCACCGTAATAGTTTTCCATCGCCAGGGCCGCATTCTTGAGATCAGAGCGCATCGATGCATCGACAGCCCGCGCTCGATAAAGTGACACCTGTTGAATCGCGATCGCGGCGAGAATCCCTATCACCGCTACAACGACGAGTAATTCTAACAAAGTCATGCCCGCGTCCGCAGGCAAACTTGCTTGTTTCGAAGGTTTTCGCAGGGTCATTCGCTAATGGTAGAAAATTTTTGAAGTTACCACTTTAGTAGCATAATGAGCGCGGATGAGTCGAGCAAAAACCCAATCCCAAAAACCAATCCTGGCGTGCGACTCGGCAAGTTTATATCCGCGAGACGAAGTACGACGGCGCGGTTTCGCGCCCATCTCTGCGCCAAGGCACTCGGATGGTTTGTGCGCCGTAACTCCAAAAGTCAAATAAACGGAGCATTTCGCGTACGGGGTATTAACCCCGCACGCGACCAAAGGGGATGCTCGCCCTCTTTCGCAACTCAATTAATGCTCCAGGTTGCAAACACCTTGGTCAACCCGATATCTGCTCCATATAATAGCCCAGCGCGCCACGGTAGGCGCGGTCGATCGCCATCGAGTCGCGCGCGCCTTGCAACACCAGATCGCGTTCTTCGCGAGTTTTCACGTAGCGTTCGAACATCTCGGAAATATTTTCTGAATGGTCCATGTCGGCGACCACGTGCACGTCGAGGGAAATCATTCGTTTTAAATTAATGCCGAGCTCGTTTTCAAACTTTTTGCCGACCCGATACGACATGCCGCCGCCCTTGACGATTTTGCCGTTGTTGCGCCGTTCGAGCATGTGCGATGCCGCATAGGCGGTCAACCAATGGTTACGCATGGCGATGTGGTGCCAGGCATGGAAGCACGCTTGCACCATCGCGGGAACTTCCGCTTTCTCGAAATCCTCCGGCTTGAGGCCGATCACTTCGCCCTGTTTCACCGTCAGCGTATAGTGATCCATGCCGGCGCGCGGGTCGTTCACCAGCTCGTCGCTTTCGTGCTGCCAAATGACCCGCTTCACCTCCAGCGGCGCGCCGCCTTGCACGTAGCCCCAACAGTCGCGCCGGTTACTCGTGTAAAGCGCGTTCTGCACGACGTAGAAACGGCCCCGTTCCAGCGTCAGCGGCACGGCGAGAAATTTCTTGAACTCGACGCTCTCGAACTGGTCGTTCACCATCTGGTCGAGCGTCACGCATAATTCTTTGACTATATCCATATATCCTCCCTACTGGCTCAGAGTATTGATCTCTTCCCTTGGCGCCTTGGCGTCTTTGCGGGAGATGAATTCGATCCGAAAAATTCGTCGCCTCAACACACTAGTTCAGCGCCTCCAACATATCCGCGAGATGGCCGCGGTACACCCGGTCGATCAGCAAACTTTCCCGCGCGCCACGGAGAATCGCTGCGCGGGCCGAATCGGTCGTGGCATTCTTACGCGCTACCTGCATGAGCATATGCGCATGCTCGACGTCCATCACGACATGCTCCGCGTTGTTAATCTGCTCTTTGATTGGAATACCGAGGTCGCGCTCGAAGATCGCGCCGATGCGGCGCGACAACGAACCGCGTGGGATGAGCTCACTGGAGTTGCGCATCTCAAGAATCGCCGAGGCGGCGATCGCTTCCAACCAAGAGCGCTGTGCCAAACGAACCCACGCACTGAAGCAAACCTCACCGCCTTCCAGATGCGCCGTGCGCTCGAACGCCTCGGCGCTCAAGCCAAAGGCCTCGCCTTCTTTGATCGCTAACGTGATGTGGTCGAGCTTTCCTTGCGCCTTGTGGCCGACCAGCTCGTCTTGTTCGTGATGCCAGATCATTTGTTTGACATCGAGCGGCGCCGAGCCCTGCACATAGCCCCAACAGTCGCGCCGGTTTTGCACGTAAAACGCCATCTGGATCGAGTAGTGTTGCGCTCGTTGCTTGGTAAATTTAACATTGAGCAAACGCTCAAACGGCGCCGAATCGAACTGCGCGTTACACAAGCGAACCAGTTCCGTCCACATCGCCTCCAAGCTTTTTGATTCCGTGCCCATAAGCTTCCCACTGCCGAATTTCTTTGCGTACTTTGCGTCCCGAACGCCCTGAGCCCGTAGCGTAAAAGGGTGTGGCAAAATTTCCGAATCCGAATGCTATCTCTATGTGACCTTTGTGACCTTTGCGGTAATTCTTCCTATCGAATGCATACCCTTCATGTCAATGTCACATTCCGAACGCCAAACTCTTGATCACCACCGGCACAAAACCTTCTTCCGGAACTACTTCGCCGACGTCGATAAAATCCAATTCCGACAATATCACTTCGTCGATGCACGGCATGTTCCATTTCGCCGACAGCATGCCGCCGACCACTTGGCCGACGTTTTGGCCGAACACCAACGCCACCGGCCGGTCGTCCGCGGTAAGACGGGCGAACGCGGCATCGATGCCGCGAGCCATGTCCTGTACCGACCCGTAGCCGACGAACGGCGGCGTTGAAAATGCCAGCGCAAAAGGTGCGCCGCGCACTTCCGGGTCGCGCTCAGCGAGAATTTTTCTGATCGCGGCTTCGGTGCGCTCGGTCACCGGCGCGTGCCAGTCAACCTCAGCGACAAACACGCGCAGATTGCGCATGGGCAGCGCCACGCTTCGCGGGATAAAAATCGTCTCGCCGCTCAACTGCACCGTGTACTGCGACGCGCCGATCACGGTGGCGCGGATGCCCTCGCCCGCTTCGAGAATTTTAAAGCCGCGGCTGGCCACTTCCGCGCGCACGGCCCGGCCGAGATCGGGCCCCAAATCGCCGAAGGCGTGAGCTTCCCGCGAGTAAATATATTCCGACACACCGCCGGAAAAGAGAATGCCGTCGAACCGCGGCAGACCGCCCAAACCTGTGGTTATGTAGAAGTCCGCCCAAGGCTCCTTGCCCGTGGTCAACGCATCGAACAACGCTCGTGCCATTCGAACCGCGAGTTGAACCCGCAGCTCAGCGGAAACTTGCGCGCCGAAGTCGAGATCACGGCCCAGGTCGGTGAGAAACCTTCGCCCGCCTTTTTCTAACCGGACGATCCGATCGCCACCATCGAGGGCCACCAAGCGCGCGCCGATGTTGACCGCGCTGGTGCCACGAATCTTGCCGTTATCGATGATGCTAATCTTGGTCGTCCCGCCGCCGATATCGATGTTAAGCAGCACGAGCCCCTGCTCGCGGCTTTGCTGCACGGCGCCGGAGCCATGCGCCGCCATGATCGTTTCCAGCGTCGGCCCGGCCGTGGCACAGACGAACTTTCCGCTCTCGTCGGCGAACAGCTCGGCGATTTTCGCAGCATTATCACGCCGCGCCGCCTCGCCGGTGATGATCACTGCGCCGGTGTCAATATCGGCGCGTGTCAGACCCGCTTCGTTAAACGTTGCGTCGACCAGTTGTCGCAGCGGTCCGGCTTCAATGTTCCAATCGCCGGAAAACGGCGTGAGTAGAATTGGTGAGCGCGCGATCACGTTGCGCTCGAGCACGATCGGTTTGCGCAGCAACACGGATGGATAACCGATCAGCAGCCGGGAAAACATTAAATGCGATGTCGACGAACCGATGTCGATACCGACACTGGTCAAATGCGTATGCGGCCCGACTGCGCCTTCGTGATCATGGCCGTGATCGCCGTGGCCGCCATGCTCATGTGTGGTGATCGCCATTTGATGTTTGTTCCTTGATGGGTGCGGTAATCGGAATTGCGCGGCCCAAGTCGAGATCACTTCAAGCTACGCAAAAGCGCAAAGTCGAACATGTCGGCGCTGTTGACCGGCTTGGGCAACTCGCCGCGTTGGTGGAAGCCGTCGAGATACTTCTGCAGCTGCTCATCGCGCATGGTCATGGAGTCAATCATCACCCCGGCAATGTCCTCGTAGGACTCGGTGGCGTTGGCCACGCTGACGTTGAAGTTTTTCACGATGTAAGACACCACGCCGGCCTTGTCGCGCCGGATCGCGGCGATGACATCGCGCATGGAGCGCAGCATGTTGCGCGCCTGCTCCGGGTGCTTTTCCAATTTATTCTTATTCGCCACCAACCCCAGCCAGGGCGAATCGATCAATTGCCGGCTACGCACCAAAATGCGAAAACCCTTTTCAGCGACGATGCCGGTGAACGGCGGACTGAGCACAGCGCCGTTGACGACACCCTGCTGCAAAGAAGTCAGGCTCACCGTGGTGTTGCCGGTCTGAATGAAAGTGACCTTCTTCGGATCGGCGCCGCCGATTTCGAGCATTTGCGAACCAAAGCGGTGGCTGTCCGAACCGATGCGCGACACGGCAACTTTCTTGCCTTCCAGTTCCTTGGTATTGGCGATGTTCGGCGGACTGACCAAAGAGAATAGCGGCGCTTTGTAAAGCACCGCGACGCCCTTGATCGGCGCGCCGTTAGCCACCGAAAAGGTCGCGGGACCGATCGCCGGCGTGTAGTCGATCTCGCCGGAAACCAAACCGGCGAGCTGCAAGTCGCTGCGCATCTGGATCAACTCGACGTTCATGCCATGATTGTCGAAGATCCTGGTATCCTTGGCGTAATAGAACGGCAGGAAAACGACATTGCGCACGGACAAGGCCATGCGAACGCGCTCCTGCGCTGGCAAATTCGTCGCTCCCAGCAAGACACTCAACAGCGAAGTTAGAATAATTAACTTACGCACAAATGGTTTACACTTAAATGTGAACGTCACAATTCCCAGCTCCCAGCATCTTACCCTCGCCTGCTCGCCGGAGAGGGAAGAGTGAGGGTCTCGACTACGCGCTCTTTGCTTTCGCCGGCGCGCTAATGATCTTCAATTCGGTAAACAAATCTCTCAACTCATCATAAGCTTCTCGGCTGAGCGGCTTGGACGGCCAGCGTGGGTACATTTTTACATCAAAGCCGCGCAGCCGCATCGCCTCGCAATAAATTGTCCGGCCAAACGGACCGGCCAATCGGAGAAAAATATCGTGGATGCGAATCACGTCTTTTTGTAACGCCAACGCCCGCGCCGCGTCGCCTACGTCGATGGCGCGGAGCAATTCGACGCCAATCTCGGGCGTCACCGCCAGCGGCGGACTGATAGTACCGGCGACGCCGACTGACATGGCGGAAACCAAATTGCTCGCCAGCGCGTAGGGCGCGAAGGGCGCCTTGACTAATTTCATGTAAGCCATCGCCTCATCGACGCTGCCCATGGCGAGCTTGGCGCCAAAAATGTTCGGCACCGCTTCGACCAATTTCGCCATGAACTCCGGATGAATGTTGTAACCGGAGTAGCGCGGGTTGTTGTAGATGAGCATCGGCATGCCGACGGCCCGGTCGACCATTTTCAAATGCTCGATGATTTCGTACTCGGAACGGTCGGCATAGTAATACGGCCCAACATGGCCCACCGCGTCGGCGCCGATCGATTTGGCATGCTTGCCGAGATCGATGGCCGTAAACGGATCGACCGCGCCGATGTGAACGACCACCGGCACACGATGCTTTACTTGCCCGATGATAATCTCGGCGACCCGTTTGCGCTCGTCAGGATTCAGCGCCGGCCCCTGGCCGTAAGAGCCGAGAACAAAAAAGGCATGCACGCCGCAAGCGACAAACCAATCGGTCAACTCGCGCATCAACTTCTCATCGACACTACCGTCCTCGCGAAACACCGTCGGACTCGGCAAAACAATGCCACGAATTTGCTGCTTCATATAAACCTCCGAACGGAATTGAAAAAAGATTATTTTACCACCAAGGCACGAAGAGCACGAAGTTCGGAGTTCTAATGATCCGAAACCTTCGTGACCTTCGTGGTGAATGATTTTCTTGCCAACACTGCATCACTCCATTCTCATCACGCTCGCTCGGCCTCTTCCAATACCGAGCGCAACATCGCGCCGTGCAGATCCACCGAAGTCATGGCGCAGTATTCCAACCCGTAAGTCGGCCGCTCTTCCGCCATGCCGGTTTCGAGCAACCGCTGCAACGCCATGCGGTTAAAGCTCGCATGACCCATCACGCCGTCTTCATGCTCTTCGAGGTCAGCTTCGACGTGAGTCGCAAAGTAAGTCGCCTTGGCGCGGTCGAAGCCGTAGTGCGTGGTCAGCGCCTTGTAACACGCCGCCGACCAGTGGCCGATTTGTTCTTCGGTGGTAACAGCTGAATACCACTCAGCCGCCGTGCCTTCGTAGACGATGCCGCGCATGAAATCGATCTTGCCGCGAAACTCCGCCAGCGTCGACGAAGTGAAGACTTCGTCCTCGCTTAAGCCAAAAGCCTTGGCGGTCTCCATCATCACAAGGAAATGGCCGGGCGGCTTGGGATGAATGAACTCATCGGCGATCTTCTCGCCGATCGGCCCCATCAGATCGCGGTTCACTTTTAGAAAAGTGATGTTTTTGTGATAGGTGCAAGCCGTCAGCGTATTGATCTCGATGGTGTAGGCGCCCCAGTTGCGAAAAAATGTCTGCAAGGTCCTGAGCGGCAACTTGCCGGCCGTCAATTGCTGCATGAACGGCTTCTGATTGACCCGGGCCTCCCAGCGCTCGCGAACTTTAGCATAAAGTCCGTCGACGATCGCCTTCGCGTCTTGGGTTGAATATTTCTTGCCTCGTTCGATTTGGATAGCCATGACCAGCCTCCGTACCGCTTGTCTAAGCGGCCTTAGCGCATCCTTAGTTCCTTCTGCGCTTCACGCAACAGAGTAAAGTCCCGCACCTCGTCCACCGGCTTCTTTTTTTCCGTGAGCGAGTCCCATTCGTGGTCGGTGATCTCGCCGTTGCGGCTGAGCGAGATCAGCAGCAGACCGTAGGATCGCTCGGCGACCTCGGCAGTCTGTTCGAGGTAACGAATCATCTGCGCCACGACATCTTTTTTGTTTTCGAAAACGAAACGGTGCGCTTTCAGCAACGCGCGCACAGCTCGTTTCACATGCTGTGGATTCTGCTGCAGCAAGCGATTGGCCACGGCGATGCCGGAAGTCGGCAGGGCGATTTCCACATCCTTCGGTCCAGCCAAGGCGCGAAAGCCTTCGGCTTGTAAGCTCAAATCGAAGGGCGATGACACTGAAATGGCGTCGACGATTCCCGCGCGCAGCGCTTGGGCGCGCACCGGCGCTTCGCCGAGGGCGATCGGTTTTATGATATTGGGTGAAAACCCCCGGCCGCGAATCATCTCTTCGGCGGCGCGCTGGTCCGAGCCGAACAGGGTGGCCACGCCCAACTTCTTGCCGGTGAGCTCGCGGATCTCCTTAATTTCTGGCCGCACGATCAGAAAGTGTTCGGACTTACGCAGCGACACCGCGACGAACTTGATCGGAAACCCACCGACGATGCCTCGCAACGTGGTACCGAAGGTCGTGGTAAAGTCGATATCGCCGTTGAGCAGCGCCGTGGCGCCAAGCCGTGGATTGACCTGAATCATCTCCACGTCCATCCCTTCCTCGGCGAAAATACCTTTGCTCAAAGCGATCTGAAACGGCGCGATCGAATTACTCCGGCTCGAATAGGAAATCCGCACTTTAGTCGGCTGCGCCGCATCGCTCGCCGTGCCCGCGATCAGCAAACCGACGAGCGAAACGATCGCGATCAATGATTTCACCATTCCATTAATCCAACACTCCAGTACTCCATTGCCCCATGCCGACCCATCGCTCCATCATGAAGCGAACCGGTCGGGCGCAAACGCCGCGGATTTATTTCCCGGGCCGGACAAGAGCAGATTCGCCGCTAGCTCGCCGACCGCGGCGCTGGTCGTCATGCCGTGCCCACCCAAACCGGCGACCCAGAAAAAGTTTTTGACTTTTGCATCCCAGCCGATGACGAAACGGCCGTCCGGCGTCAGCGTGCGAAAGCCGGCCCAGCCTTTATTGATGCTCACGGTGGAAAGCGCCGGCATGAACTGCTCGATCTTTTCCGCCAACATTTCCTTGACGCTTTCATCCACCGGCGGATCGCCCGGCGCCAGCTCGGTTTGGTCACAGGCGCAAAGCAGCAGCCCCTCGCCCTCCGGGCGGAAATAAATATCGTGGGTCACGTCCCAGACAAACGGCCAGGAGGGATCGACCCAAGCGAGCGGCGGTGAGACGAACAAATGTCGCCGGCAAGGTTTAAGCGGTAGTTCTCTAGCGCCGGCGAGCTTCGCCACAACGTTGGCCCAGGCGCCGCTCGCATTCACCAAAGTCTTGGCCAAGATCACGCCGTGGCTGGTGGCCAGTTCGACCGTACCCTCGCCCTTACCATGGACCGGCTTGACCGATTGCAGCGCGCAGTTGTAACGAATTTCAGCGCCCTTGGCGGCAGCGAATTTTAGATAACCGGAAAGCAAGGCGTGGATGTCGACGATGCCGTCTGTGCCACACCACGCGGCGCCGTCGAACTCCGCTTGCTGCAGCACCGGCACGTGCCGTTTAGCTTCCTGCGGCGTCCATAGTTCCATCTCGATGCCGACGCTCAAGCCCACTTCGGCATCGCGCTGAAGTTTATCCCATCCCGAGCCGCTGCCCAGCAACAGTGAACCATTTTGCTTGAAGGGCACCGCTTCCGGCCAATCGGCCGGCAAATGACGGATAAAATTGGCGCCCTCACGTGCCAATTTAGTCAACTCTGGTTCGGCCACGCATTGGCGCAACATCGCGGCGTTGCGCCCGGAGGAGTGAAATCCGGGAATGCTTTCCTGCTCCAACAGCAGGATGTCCGTGATACCACGGCGCGCCAAGTGGTAGGCGGTAGCAGCGCCGGCAAATCCCGCGCCGACGATGACATAGTTGAAGGTTTTCATGATGCTCTTTGTGTAACCCAACTTTTATATCAAGTCTTAGGCAATTCCAAAGGGTGGAGCGGTGCCACTGTGGCCGCGCCGACATTGGCTCGTTCGGGCTTTGACAGAAGTCCAAACTGCGCTATAGTCATCGGCAAATGCGCATTCATCGCTATACCGAATGGGACGGCACGCAGCAGATTCAATTCCCGACCACTAACGATCTGCTCAACCAGCTTTCTGACCACTTGCTCGAAGAGGAAGGCGTGCGGCGCGCGCTCCGCGACCTGATGCGGCGCGGTTTCACCTCCGAGGACGGCCAGCGCTCGGTCAAAGGCATGCGCGACTTCCTGCGCCAAGCCGACGAGAAACGGCGCGAGCTGCTCAATAAATACTCCCCCGACTCGTTCAAGTTGACCCCGGAAGAGCAGCAGGCGATGAGCGAAAAGCTCAGCAATCTCGCCGAGAAGATGGAAGCCTACAACGAGCAGATGCGCAACTTCATGGAGCGCATGTCCGGCAAGTTCGCCGACCGCATGGACGAGATGAGCAAGAAAATGCAGGAGGCTTACCAGCGCTATCAAGAACTGCAAAACCGCCTTAAAAACCAGATCAACGAGCGCGGCATGCAAGGCCAGCCCAACATGAGCGGCCAGAATCCCCAGTCGCTGATGGACATGCTCGACCGCATGAGCCAGCTTTTGAATGACGAGAACTTTCTCAACAACCTTCCTAGCATGATGGACAACGCCATCAACAACCTCGAAAGCATGTTGGAAAACATGAGCAACATGACCGAGGAGCAGCTCCAGCAACTGAGCGACATGATGAATCAGATGCAGCAGCTCGAACAGTTGATGAATCAGTTCCCGTTCCAGGGCTCGCAGCGCATGGGCATGGGCGAGGCGGGCCAGATTCTCAGCCAGTTACGCGGGCTGGAGCGCTTTCTCCGTTGGGGCCAGCGCGGTATGGGCGATCCGTCCGACCTCAACCTCGACGAGTTGCGCGAGCTGCTCGGCGAAGAAGCTTATGAGAATCTCAAATACTTGCAAAACGTCGAGCAGATGCTCGAAGAAGAGGGCTACATCGTCCGTGGCAGCCACGGCCTCAAGTTAACGGCCAAGGGCATGCGCAAAATCGCCGACAAGGCGCTGCGCGAAATCTTTCAGATGCTCAACAAAAGCCGCTGGGGCAACCACAACACTTCGCTGCGTGGCTCACAGGGCGAGCATATGGAGGAGACCAAGCTCTACGAGTATGGCGACCCGATGAACATCAACATCAGTGAAACCGTGCTCAACGCCCTGGAGAAGCGCAAGCCCGGCGAGCCGCTCAAGATCCGTCCGGAAGATTTTTCCGTCCATCGAGTCGAGTACTCCACGGTTAGCGAAACCGCGCTGCTGATCGACGTGAGCTATTCGATGCTGATGAACGACGCGCTCCACGCCGGCAAGAAAGTCGCCCTGGCGCTGCACCGTTTGATTCAAACCAAGTATCCCCAGGACACCCTCCATTTGGTCGCTTTCCGCTCCAACGCCAAATTGATTCAGGCCGAAGATTTGCCGTCGATCGTATCGCTGACCTATTTCATGGAGCATGGCACCGACATCAAAGAGGCGCTCCGCTTCGCGCGCCAATTGCTTGGCTCCAATCGAACGGCGAACCGGCAGATCATTCTGATTACCGACGGCGAGCCGACGGCGGCGTCGCTCGACCGCGGTGGACGGCTCCATAGCGGCTGGGGCTCGGCCATGCTGCACGGCCGCATCGTTCACGAGACTTTGAAAGAAGTGAAGCGCTGCACTCAGAGCGGCATCAAAATCAACACGTTCATGCTGGGCGGCGATTACTACCGGCAGGGCTTCGTCGATCAGCTGTCGCGCATGAACACCGGCCGGGTCTTCTACACCACCCCCGACCAGATGGGCAACTACATCATGGTCGATTATCTCAACAACAAACGAAAACGGGTCGGACGATAACCCGCCGCTCCGCCCAGCCCAACCCATCGATTTTGGATTTTAGATCGGAGAAGAAGACTGCCTTGTGAGCGGCTAGATTTTGATCCGACAATCCAAAATCGAAAATCCAAAATTGTAAAACCGTGTTCAGCCGTCCTCACCGGTAATCAGCGCCAACACACCGGTATAAGCGAACAAATGATTGGCCCGCCCCAGCGGCGCCAACTCGTAGCCGCCGAACATGCCGATCAAGGGAAAGTCGCCGAGGACCTGCTTGATATAGGCGGAATCGATGCCGGGAATCCCATAAAGCGAGCTGCCGCGCGCGCAGCAGTTGAAGTAAAAACCGAAAGCTGGCTTTCTACCGCCGAGATTATTGACCTGCCGTTGCAACATTTGATTCAAATCATCGCGCGCCCGCTGGCCGTCGCGCATGGCGAAGATCATCGATTCGCCGTTGGTCACTTCTTCGGCGACGCCGAGTATGCCCTTGTTGGGGTCAATGCCGATGATGTTGCGGACTAAATATTTTCCCGGCGCCACGCTATTGATCAAGCGATCCGCCGGTAGGCCGACGAATAAAACCATCAGCGCGCGGCGCAGATCCTCGGCGAGCGGCCCCTTGAGCAAGCCGAAGAACACTTCCAGCGCCGGCCGCTCGTTGATTTCGTAGATGAGATTTCGCTCCGCCTTGGTAACCACCATGGGATCTGAGATCGGCTGGCAGCCTTGGGTGATCTCGATGTGGGCCTGAAACGAACCGTCAAGGTACAGGCCCGCCACGGCGTTGGTGGTCACGCCGGCGCTGCTCAGTTGATAGGTCGCCTGCGCCACGCCGTTTTCCGATGCGCCTGCGCCAACCACCGGAGTGAAGCCACGCTCGTCGTGCAGACTTTCTAAGAGCCGTTGCGGTTGGCCGTTATAAGTATCGGGGAACAACGCCAAGAGAGCGAACCGGTGGCTTTGCTCGGCGCCGCTACGCCGGCGAGATCGATGCCGATGTCGATCTCGCGCTCGCGCAGCGGATGAAAAAGCAGCGGGCGGCAGTCCAGTTGATCCGACGATAACACCAGGGCGGCGAGGCCATGGCCGCCTTCGACTTCGCCGCCGGACGTGAGAACACCAGAGGCGCTGCAACCGGCGACTCGTTCCGTCCCAGCGACTCGCCGAATCGTTTCGGCCAATTCGAGCTCGCGCGCGGCGTGCTCGACGGAAAAAAACACCAAGGCGGCGTCGGCCTTTGCTGTACCGGCCTGAGCCAAGGCTTTTTGTAAAGCCTCCGTGACCGCACTCGTGGTTGAGGCGTTATTCGATTGTCCGACTCCGGCACGAATCATAGTGGCCGTAATATAGGAGTGTCCCGCGCGCTCGGTCAAGGGACAAAGATTCGAATGTTTGGAGCTGCAAAGACGCAGGGAGTCTCTGGCGGCCTCGCATCGGAGTTTTTAATCGTATCACTGAGGGATTTTGGCAAACCTGAACGGCCAGACGTTCGACAGTGTCATGGGAACTCTTCGCCAGCACCACCCGACCGCTCCGCGGTTGTTGACAAGTTAGCACCGTCAATTGGCAACATCACCTCAAAGGCCGAGCCAACGCCAACCTGACTTTTGACGGTAACTTCACCACCCAACAAATCGACAAATTTCCGAACTAGATACAGACCTAAGCCGATACCGTCATGCGCTCTCGTTGTCGAACCGTCGAGCTGGGTAAATTTCTCAAAAATAAGCCCGAGCGCTTCCTCGGGAATACCGACTCCGGTATCCGCTACGGACAGCTTGATGTGCTGGGCATCGTCGCCGCGCGACACGGCGATGGCAATTTTGCCGCGTTCGGTAAATTGAATGGCGTTGGCGAGCAATTGTTCGAGGATCAGTCGCAGTTTTCGTCGGTCGGTATTCAACGTTAACGTGGCGTCCGGACCACACCACTCCAAGACGACATCCTTAGCTAACCACTCGTCATGGGCAGATTTGAAGTTGCCAAAAAATTCATTCAGATCGAATCGTTCAGGCACTAGCGGCACGGCTTCGGTTTCAATACGTGTCACTTCTAAGATCGCCGAAAGCATCGCCAGCAACTCCTTGGATCGCTCGGTGATTTTTTCGAGCGCCTGCTCTTGCTCGGCGCTGATCGCGCCCAGCGAGCGCTCCTTCATCAGCCCGCAATAGCCCAGAATAATGTTGAGTGGCGTCCTAAACTCATGGGACATGACGCTTAAGAACTCGTCCTTGACCTTGTTGCTCCGTTCCAGTTCGGTCGCTTGGCTGCTTAACTGCTCATAGAGTTGCGAGTTGTGAATCGCCATACCGGCCTGATTGGCCAGCGCGGCGAGAAAGCGAATCTCCTCTTCGAGAAACTCGTGTTCGAATTTGGTGTAGATCGACAACACGCCGACCGCTTCGCCGTTGGCGATCATCGGCAACCCCAAGTAGGAGACTAGACCCTGTTTGCGAAAGATTTCCGGCCGCCGGCTGCGCGGATCGTCGAGAAATCGTCGAATCGCCAACGGGCGCTTCGTTTCAAATACAATGCCAGAAAGCCCTGGCTTAGCAGCTGTCCCTCTCAATCCCTTCCAATCTTCGTTGTCGATGTTCCAACTCGTGGCCGGGCGCAGCTCACCGCTGGCTTTGTCGAAGAGTCGAATCGTCACAGCCGAATAGGGCAGGACGGCGGCGATTTTCTCAAGCAAGATTTTCAACACCCGCGACAGATTGAGGCTCGATGCCGCGGCGACACTGATGTCACGCAAGGCCTCGACGCGTCCGAGTTGGCGGCGCGTCTCGGTGAACAGTCTGGCATTTTCCAAGCCGACGCCGATGACGTTGCCGATCGCCTTCAATAGCTCTACTTCAAGCTCAGAAAAGTTATCCCGCCGTAGGGTTGCCACGTTCAAGACGCCGACTACGACGCCTTTCGCCTTGAGCGGAATCCAAACGATGAGCCGCTCGTCCCCCTTTACGATGCTGCCGGCGATTACAAAACTGATTGAACCCCGCGCGACCATGACTTCTCCGCTGCTACAAACTTGCTCCAGCTTTCCCGTAGAGCTTTGGTGCTGTAGGAGCGCATCGACATGCTCCGGTGAGAGTCCTCGGTGTGCCGCCAAAGTTATCGCCCCCGTCACCGGATTGCGCAGCCGGATATGGGCTGTCTCACAACCGGTGACTTCGAGGACTTTGGCCACGGTGATCTCGAGAATTTCTTCCAGCTGGAGAGACTGGCTGACCGCGTTGGCAATCGTGTTGAGCGCCGCTTGATTCTGGTGACGGGCCTGGGTCTCGTGGGCGCGTTTTCGTTCAATTGCATAGAGAATCGCCCGGGCCAACAGCGGCCCATCGAATTCGTCTTTGATCAGACAATCTTGAGCCCCAGCGCGCACCACGTCGACGGCTATCTGATCATCGTACAGGTCGGTGACCACGATTATGGGTACGGCGGATGCTTGATCCTGCAGCCGCTTGACCGAATCGATCCCTTCCGTCACAGGTGATGTCAAACTAAGCAAAACAACATCGACGCGTTCTTCGCTAAGACGTCTTAATGCAACCTCTAACCGCGTCACGAGAATAAAATCGAAAGTTAGATCGCCGACCTCGCGGAGCGTATTGCGCAGCCATTGCGTCTCTCCTGGATGTTCTTCGATGAGAAGCGTCTTGATCATGTTCTCGTCGGCACGATGTTCGCCATCGCCAGTGAAGGGAACCGGTTTGGCAGCAATCCCGCCACCGGCAGCTCTATTTTTTCAAGCTCTCGCGGTACAGCCAGGGATCTTTTGTTCGCCGTTTCGGCTCCGATCACTTGACGAGTTCCCTGGCAGGCCGGACATCGGGAGTATACTTCACGACCCATTGACCACGGTTTTAACGTACCCTGTACAAGATTGCTCAGTGCTGCCCTTTCAGGCGAAAATATGCCCCACCTAGTGCAATCCTGCGACCAACTGCCGACCGGCTCCATATACTTCAACCGTTCGGCAAAAATGTCTTTTTTTTTAGCCACTTGCCGCATTTTGACCGATTATGGTACGCTTAGGCATTAATCCGTCCCGCTTGGACTCAGTGTGCAAAGTTGTCAAGAATGTGACTTCTCTGGAAACAATCCTGTAATCTTATGAAAATCATTCAAATCCCCCTGCTTCGGGACAACTACGGGTATCTGCTTGTCTGTGAGAAAACTAATCAGGCTGCCATCGTTGACCCGTCCGAGGCCGAGCCGGTACTGCGCCGTGTCGAGCAAGCAAAGGTCGATCTGGTGGCGATTCTCAACACGCACCACCATCGCGATCACACCGGCGGCAACCAAAATTTGCTGGCCAAGCAGCGGCTGAAGGTCTATGGCCACCGGAGCGATCAAGCGCGAGTCTTCGGCATGACCGATGGCGTTGACGAAGGCGACGCCGTCCAGATCGGTGAAATGCAGGGCAAAGTTTTCTTCATACCCGGCCACACCACCGGACATGTCGCTTATCTTTTCGAGGACAATCTGTTCTGTGGCGACACGCTGTTCACCGCCGGCTGCGGCAGGCTATTCGAAGGCACGCCGGCACAGATGCAAGCGTCACTGAAAAAATTGATGACGCTTGCCGACGACACCAAAGTCTACTGCGGGCACGAGTATACCGAGAGCAATCTGCGTTTCGCCCTATCGGTAGAGGCGAAGAATCCGCGTTTGGTGGCGCGCTTCGAGCGCGTTCAAGGCTTGCGAACGCGCGGTCTTTCGACCGTGCCGTCGACCCTGGCAGAAGAAAAGCTCACCAATCCGTTCTTGCGCTGGGATAGCCAAGAAATCCAAGCAAGCGTTATATCGGCCACGCCGGGTACGCGTGTCGATCCGGTTGCGATTTTTGGCGCGGTACGAAAAATGAAAGACGCCTTTTGATTTCCGACCCATGACCGGCTCGTTTCCCTCCAGCGAAATGTGATGCTCGGCTCAGTGATTCACACCGCAGGGCTCCCTTGAACGCAACCCACGCCGCCAACTGTGAGTCATGAATCTCAAAGAACGAACCTACCTCTGGTATCTCGCCGCGCTGCGCATCTATGTGGGCTATTACCTGTTCAGTCAAGGTTACCGAAAATTTCAACGTGATTTCCCCAAGGGCGATTGGATAGGGCGCCAGATTGGTGACATCGCCACTCTCGATCTTTATCCCTGGTACAAGAACTTTTTGCAAAGTTATGTCGTTCCCCATAGCGAGATATTTGGTTATCTCGTCACCATCGGTGAGATCTCTGTCGGCGCCTGCTTATTCGTGGGATTGTTGACTCGCTATAGTGCTTTCGTCGGTCTGTTCATGCTGATCAACTATTATCTCGGCGTCGGCATGGCGCGCGGCGGATCGTTGTTGGCACAGCAGCAGACCTTTATCATTCTGTTGGCCATCTTCGTGTTGGCCAATCCCGGCCGTACCTTGGGTCTCGATGGGCTGCTTTTTCGTGGTGGTGCCAAGGGAAAGGGAGCACGATGAAAATCTCTGGCTTGGCGACAACCGAAGGCACGGCACGCTATCGCTTACGTTTCGACGGCAAGATTCCAGCTGACCATTTTCGCCAATCTCAAGGACTGTGGATGTCATCCATCGGCATCGGCACTTACTTGGGCAATTACGACGACGCCACGGATCAAGAGTATCACCAAGCCACCATCCGTGCCGTCGAATCCGGCTGCAACGTCATCGACAGCGCGATCAACTACCGGCTGCAGCGCAGCGAGCGCGCCATCGGCACCGCACTCAAGGAGCTGGCAACCAAAAGCTACAACCGCGACGAGATCGTCGTCGCCACCAAAGGCGGATTTATTCCCTACGACGGCACGCCGCCGAAAGACCCGCGCAGTTACATTGAGCAAACTTTTATCATGCCCGGCCTCGCCACGGCGTCCGACATCGTCAGCGGATGCCACTGCATGACACCGAAATATTTGCTCAACCAACTCGACTGCAGCCTGCGCAATCTCGACTTGGAAGCGCTCGACATCTACTACTTGCACAATCCGGAAACCCAGCTGGGTAAAATCACTCCGGTGGAATTTGACAGCCGGATGGTAAAAGCATTCGAGGCCTTGGAAGGCGCGGCGGCCGCCGGCAAGATCGGCATGTACGGCACCGCGACCTGGAACGGCTATCGAAATCCGCAAGACGCCAAGGACTACTTGTCGCTCGCCCGCGTGATTGAATTGGCCGAGAAAGCCGGCGGTAAGAAGCACCACTTTAAAGTGATACAGCTGCCGCTCAACCTCGGCATGAGCGAAGCGCTATCAAGCCAAAATCAGCCGCTGCACGGCCACCAACACACCTTGCTCGAAGCCGCGCAGGAATTTGGCATCACGGTCGTGTGCAGCGCGTCGGTGTTGCAGGGGCAACTGACAAAGAACCTACCGTCGATCATTCACGAGACTTTTACCGGGCTCCAAACCGACGGCCAGCGCGCCCTGCAATTCGTTCGCTCAACTCCCGGCGTCACCACGGCGTTGGTAGGAATGAAACAGCAAAAGCATGTCGAAGAAAATCTCGCCACCGCGCGGATCGCGCCGGCGTCATGGGAGCAATATTCAAAACTGTTTCAACACGAATCGTCTTAATGGAACAAACTCTTGTCCCTTCGCCCGCGAAAGCGGGCGAGGGTTAGGTTGAGGGCAAAAATTCGAAGCTAAATAAATATCCAGCTAGGAAGCTAATTCCCGGTCAAATAGTCCAAACCGCCAAACAAGCTCTCAAGTTTCTCCAGCGCCGCTTTGGGCAGCGGCGGTTTTAAAATCGCGCTGATGTTTTCTTTCAGATGTTCGGGATTGCCGGTGCCAGTGAGGACAACGTCGACGCCGCGCTCATGGCGGCAGAAACGATAGGCCGCTTCCGGCAAGGTCGCGGCGACGGTTTCTTTGAGTAAAAAACCCAGCGGATCGTTCACATCGATAGAATCTTTCGCGAGCGCTCCTTTCGCGACTAACTCCACGCACATCTCCTGCAGCCGTTTGGGCTGGCTGAGCGCGCGCCGCACCGCGAACATGTCGAGCACGCCGACGCCGCTTTGCAGTGTCAGAGGAAAAATAGTCTTTCGCGCCGACGGATTGAGCAAACTAAACCCAACCATCACCACATCCCACAGGTCCTTCTTAAGACTGTCCTGTAACATTGTGTGCGATGTATCGACGACGAATCCTTCGGTGACACCGATAAAACGAATCTTACCCTGCTCTTTGAGCCGCCGCATCGGCGCAATCAGCCGATTTTGCGCGAACTCGTAGTCTTTCGGCTCGACGCCGTGCAGGTGATAGACGTCGATGTAGTCAGTGCCCAGTAGCTTGAGACTTTGTTCCAAGCCTTTGACGATCTCCGCTTCCGGATTCGCTTGATCGGGCGTCGGCAGCGTCTTCTTCGTCGAGATCACCACGCGATCGCGCGGCAGCCCAGCGATCGCCTTGCCGACGATACCCTCGGTGCCGTAGTTCTGGGCGGTGTCGAGAAAGTTGACGCCGAGATCGAGCGCTTGTTTAACCAAACGAACGGCATGCTCCTCCTCTCCCGCGCCGCCGCGCAGGCCAAGCCGGCTCGGCCCGCCGCAGCCAAGTCCGGCAACGCTAACTTTCAATCCAGTTTTTCCGAGCGTCGTGTATTCCATCGTTCATAGGTTCCAATCGTTCCATAGGTTCCAGTCGTTCCACTTGGTGTACTCATCATTTCCAATCCGATCGATTTCCTAACGATTGGAACACTTGGAACCATTGGAACGTCTGGAACGAAATTAATCCCACTCCACCCGCACGCCCAATACCACGCCGGTCGCACGAATTTCGCCCGCCGCGCTGAGCGTGCAACTGACCTGCGCCTTGCGGCCCTCAAGTTGAGTGATGCACGCGCGCAAGTGAATTGTTTCTTTGAGCGGCGTCGGCTTGAGATAGGAGACATTCATGTTCGCCGTGACGTAGCCAATGCGCGGCGCGCTGCCGATGGGACGGCCCTCGGCGCGATAGGCGTAAGCAATGGCGAGATTCAAGCTATGGCAATCGATCAGTGAGGCGATGATACCGCCGTTAAGATTCTCCCTCGTCCCGCCGCAGTGATGCGGTTCGGCCCGCCAAGCCGCGATCGCCTCATCGCCATCCCAGTAGCTCTTGAGCTGTAGTCCCTTGTCGTTGGCGGCACCGCAGCCGTGACAATGATGCACCGAACCTTGATCTTGAAACGCCAGCTCTGCCATCCGGGCTATTTATTCTTATCGAACTTCAGAGAAGCGGAGTTGATGCAATAGCGCAGGTTCGTCGGCTTGGGGCCGTCGTCGAAAACATGGCCTAGATGAGCGTCGCATTGGCTGCACATCGCTTCGGTGCGCCGCATGCCGTAACTGTTATCGTCTTCGGTCTCGACATTCTCCTTCGTAACCGGCGCCCAGAAACTCGGCCAACCGGTGCCGGAATCGAATTTGGTCTCCGAGCTGAACAGCTCGTTGCCGCAGCAAATACAGCGGTACATGCCCGGTTCGTGATTGTCCCAGTACTGGCCGGTAAAAGCCCTCTCCGTGCCCTTCTTACGCGCGACGTAGAACTGCTCGTCGGTCAGTTGCCGCTTCCACTCGTCATCCGATTTTTTGATCTTCTCCATGATCGTCTCCGATTCCTCTGAGAATTGCATCATCGGCCCTGCATGTTAACAAACTGCAAGGGAATCTCGATCTTCGCGCCGCGCAGCATTTGGATCACTTCCTGCAAATCATCAATTTTCTTTCCAGTCACACGCACTTGACCGTCTTGAATCGCCGCTTGGACCTTGAGTTTTTTGTCTTTGATCATTTTGACGATGTTGCGGGCGTTATCAGTATCGACCCCGTCTTTGATTGCGAACTCACGCCGGATCATGCCGTGGGCAGCCGGCTCAACGGTTTTGGGGTCGAGGCAGCGCCGATCGACTTTGCGCTTGACCAGATTTTCGATCAGCGTGTCTTGGATCGAGCGCATCTTCATGTCGTCTTCGGTGGTCACTTGGATCTTCTTCTCTTTCTTGTCCAAACTGACCTCGGTTTTCGAGCCGCGAAAATCGTAGCGCGTGAGAATCGTCTTGGTCGTGATGTTAACCGCGTTGTCAACTTCCTGCATGTCGATGCGGCTGACGATATCGAATGACGGCATGAAACAGATTCCTTCCCTTTAATCGGATTCGGATATTCTCCCGCAAAGCATGTCCTGAGTCTCATCGAAGGGGCGCAAAGACGCTAAGGTATTAGGAAAGAAAACAACCGTTCTTCACTTCGTCTTTCCCGACCTTTGCGCCTTTGCGCCTCTGCGGGAATGATTCTGATTTTTCTTCTTTGCCTTGGCGGCCGCGCCTCGCCTTTTCTGCGCTGGCCGTTTGCGCCGGCCGTCGCCGCTCAAAACGAAATCGAGAATATCGCTGCGCGTGATGATGCCCACCAGTTGCTGGTTTTTGACCACGGGCAGGGAACCGATGCGATGCTTGCGCAGCAGACTAACCGCCTGCACTAACGGCGTTTCCGGCTGCACGATAAAGATGTCGCGGGTCATGACTTCCTCGACGGTGATCTTTTCGGCGAACTCGTCGATCGCTTTGGTGTGGTTAATCATCATGCTGGTCGGATAGGCGTCGCGAATATCGCGATCGGTCACGATGCCGATCAGGCGATCGTCGTCGAGCACCGGCAACTGGTTCACCCGATGCTTGGCCATCAGATGGCGGGCGACGGCGATGCTGTCGAAGGTCTCGACGGCCAACACGCCGTCGCTCATCCAGTCCGCCACCCGAATCGATTGAAAGTTTGATTTTGCTTGCGCCATCACATCTGCTCCACTTTATAGCCGCGTCCTTTAAGCAACTCAATGACACCGTTCTTGCCGACTAAATGGGCCGCTCCGACCACCACCAACGTGTCTTCGCCGCTTTGGATGAATTTTTCGATTTGCGGCAGCCAATTGCGGTTGCGCTCGTCGAGCAATTTTTCTTGGATCTCCGGATACTCCGCCAGGCTGCTCAAGAACAGTTTCTCCGCAGCGGTAACGTCACCATCGCGCCAGGCCCGAACGATACTGTCAACCAATTTGTTGATTTGTTCAATTTCGCTGATCGAATAGCGCAACATCATTTCTTGCAATCCGGCCGGCAAGCGATCGAAAAGATCTAACTGCGACTCAACGCTTTCCAAACCGCTGACCGGCTTATTCGCCGACTGTGCGCGGCGGGCCAGCTGGCGATCAACCCCGGCGTTGGGGTCGTACCCAAGCTTCTGCAAATGCAGGGCCGTCATCGTCAAGCCGGCAAACCAGGGTTTAAACGGAGTTAACGTCTTGATGTCGATGCCAAGCTCATTGGCCCAAACTGTCGCCCACTGGAAAGTCTCGCGCGAGACTTTTTGCTGTAACAGCTTGCCGTCCAGATTGACACCCTTTTGCAGTATCAGCTTCTGCATTTTTTCCGGGTTCTCGTTGGCCAAATCGATCTCGAAGACCAGCCGTTTGGCTTTGTTGAAAGTCTCGTCGATGATCGCCTTAAGAGCCCAATCTTCTCGCTTGAGCATATGAATCGAGCCGAGAAGATAAACAGCCCCTTTGCCCGACTCGACTTTCCACAAGAAGCTTTTCTCTTGGGCCCAAAGATCGAAGCCACTGGCCAGGAACCCGACAGAGAGCAGCACCTGCAACACATGAAACGGGGCGAGGGATTTCAGCATTCGGGACCACAATGAAGCGTAGGATAACATCGCTCGAAAGAAATGTAATTGGTTGAGGAATCTAAACGAACCTAGCGAAGGGCTGATGTTTTACCACTCGAGCCGGATACAAACCTCTTCGCCTCGTTCTTCGATGGGCAGCACCGTCAGCGGCGCGCCGCCTTTGGGCAGGCTGCATTCGCCGGATTTCAAATCGAAGCAGTAGCTATGGTTGTTGCAACGGATTTGCCCGCCACCGAGAAACTGTCCGGCCTCTTTGAGGTCCGCTTCTTCGTGGGGGCATTGCCGGGAGAAGGCGAAGTAATGTCCCTCGACGAACGCCAAGAGCACTTGGCGTCCGCCGAGGTCGACCTCTTTCATGACACCAGGGCTTAATTCACCAACGCGGGCGACAGGAATGTAGCTCACTCCCATCGTTTACGCCGCCGCCTTGTGCTGGCAGTAGAGCGGTCCGCGCATTACATGCCCCGGCAGATCGCCGGTCATTCGCCCCCGATCGTTGATCACGGTGCCGTTGACGATGGTGTAGTGCATTCCGATCGCTTGCTGCACCATGCGTTTGCTGTTGGCTGGAAAATCATTGGCCCAGACCGGCTCCTCGGCGTTAACCGTCTTGGGATCGAAGATCGTGATGTCAGCGGCGTATCCCGGTCGCAACAGGCCGCGCCCTTGTAACCCGAAAATCGATGCCGGATGAAAAGTCAGTTTGTGAATCGCCTGCTCCAAGCTCATCACTTGGCGCTCGCGCACCCAGAGGCCCAAAAGGATCGTGCCGTAACCGAAGTCCGCGCCAAACAACACATGGGCACCAGCGTCCGAGGTGCCGATCAGCACGTAGGGGCTGCGCAAGATTTCACCCATGGCGTTCCAGTCACCGCCATTGTTGGCGTTCCAAAAAATTGTCTCGAGATTTTCATCAAGGGCGAGATCGAGGAAGGCATCGATGGGCGCTTGATTGCGCATGGCCGCCATCTCGGCGATGGTCTTGCCGACATATTTTTGATTTTCCGACTTGAAGCATTTCTCGACCTTAGGGATATCCCAACGTTTGTGGAAGTTCGTCAAGCGCAAGTTATCGATCTCGGCCTGCAGCTTCCTGCGCGTGTCGGCATCGGCGAACGCCTGCTTACGCACTTCCACCGGCAGAAACATGAGATTTTTCCAAGTCGGGAACTCGTCGAAGATCTGGCAGTCCTTCAAAGTGAAGTGGCGCACCAGCGGCACCGTGTGGGTCAAACCGTAGGCTTGGTAGCCCGCTTTGAAAATCGGCTCGACAGCTTCGAGCTGCTCGCGCCAGAGATTGGGCTCAGCCCAGCGATGTTGCAGGCTCTGCCACAGAATTGGTCTTTGAGTCCGCTTAGCCAATGCATGATACCACTCAAAATGTTCGACTTTGTTGCGGCCCAGGATGGTTTCGATCACGCCGGCGTTGCGCTCGCCCAACACATCGCAGAGCGCGAAGAATTCGTCATCGTCCGCCAAGCGGCTCGACACCGGCTTGCCGTCCTCGCGCATATGGCGGTCGTTGCGGTTGGTCGACATGCCCAAGGCACCGCCTTCCATCGCATCAAGCACCAAGCCTTTCATCTTTTGCACTTCCGTGCCGGTGGCCTTGCGCTCCACCGCTTCTTCACCCATGGCATGATGGCGCACGGCGATATGACCGACCAGACCGCCGACGTTGATACCAACCTTGCCTTCGAAGTTGTCGAGATACTCGCCGTAGCTATGCCAATTCCATTTCACGCCCTGTTCCAGAGCGATGCGCGGGATCGCTTCAACGCGCACGAAGCTTTTGACGATGGCGTCTTCAATGCCCTGCCTGACCGGCGCTAGGGATAAACCGCAGTTGCCCATCACCACGGAGGTCACACCATGCTGGGGCTCGCAAGTGCCGTAGGGATCCCAAAGCATCTGCGCGTCCAAGTGGGTGTGATGATCGATGAAACCCGGCGACACCGCGAGACCGCTGGCGTCGATCGATTTCGCCGCCCCGTCTTTGAGCTTGCCCACTTCGACGACTTTGCCATCCTTGACTCCGACATCGGCCACATAGGATGGCAAACCAGAACCGTCTACAACACGACCACCGCGTATCACCAGATCATAAGCCATGGAAGTTCTCCTTTTTTGACTACGGACGATTGATGAAATCACCCATTAAAATTGACGATACGACGACCGACACGCAACTGTCAAACCAGCTCGTCGGTTCAACGTCATGAACCCACTGAACAATCCTCGGCTCTAAGCCGAGAGGTTCTGAATTTGTCGCCTCGAAGTCGACTTCCCTTCCGTCATTCCAACGGAAGCCGGAATCCAGGTGACGGACCGCGTCCGTCATACCGTTGGAAAACGGTATCCAGGTTAAGGGGATGGACCCCGGTTTTCACCGGGGTGACGAAAAGACGGGATGCCGGCCTGCGCCGGCATGACGGATTTTCACTTCGCCTGAAGGCGAGGGAATTCAACCATCCCCAATTGAGACATTAATTCAGAAACAGCCGCGCGTAGGTCTCCACCCCCAAGCCGAGCAGGATCAACGACAATCCTCGAATGAACGCTTTGAGCGCCGGATCCTCCGGTTCGCGGCCGATCATTTTGAGTTCAGGCTGTTCCCTTCGCTCGCGCGCCAGATTCATGGAACTCTTCAACCAGATCGCGCCGATGACGCCAATGACAAAGCCGATTCCTTCGATGTTCATGTCGACGACTCCAGACAATTCTTCAATTGGGCGTTTTGCCCAAATTTACGAATCCCGAGAATAATGTGCAAGCTCCGCCGCGTGCTGTTCCCAGTTGCGGCCATCGAACTGGGTGATGCGAATCTTCGCGATTGTGCGCCGATCGAGGCAGCGCGCATTGACGCTAATCCCATCAGGATTCGAGCGCGGCACGTAGAACGACTTTATCCCACAAATAGCGCAAAAGAGATGGCGCGCGACGCCAGTGTTGAACGCGTAGGTCGTGAGGAATGCAGATCCCTGAACCAGTTTGAAGCGGGTCTTGGGAACGATGAGATGAAGGTAACCGCTCTTGCTGCAAATCGAACAATTGCACTCGGTCGCTTCGATCTCGGCTGGCGCCATCACCTCGAACTTCACCCGGCCACAGTGACAACCTCCGGCATGTTTGACCCAATCACCTGGCACCGAACGGCGCCGCGCGGCGGACATGGCTTTCATCGAGAGGGAATTTAGTGCAGTTTTCGATCCGGCAATTCGAGTTCGATTTGCCGTTGTTCGAGGAATTCCTCAACCTGTTTTCGCTCCGTGACGTCGTGGAAATTGACGACGATGCCACGAATCGCCGGATGCTTCACGCGATTGTCGCCAAACATTTCCACCAAGCTCCAGTCCCCGTTAGCGCGCCGGATGCGCACTTCCACCATGTATGTCGAACCGGCGCTGTACGCGCAGTTGGCGAGAAAACGCTGCAAGGCCGACGCATCGCTCGGATGAACGAGTTTTCCGAAATCGCTGCCGATCAGCTCGGCCGGCCGATGGCCCAAGATGCGCCGGATCGAATCGCTGACGAACAGGATCGTCGGCGGCAACGGCGCGAGTATCGCGATGATATCCGAAGTGTTGTGGACCAAAGAACGAAAACGCTCTTCGCTGGTGCGCAAAGCGTTCTGCTCCGCCAACAGCACCTGCTTGACCCTTTTGATCTGCTCGAAGCGCGAAAAGAGAAACCCGATGGAGATCGCCGCGACTATGAGTACTAATGACGTACCGATATCCACCAAAAAAAATGTCCATCGCGACTGGGCGCCGTAGCGAATTTGCGCCTGAGCGATAGCATCAATCAGGGCATCGTAATTTGGATCGACCTGCTCCTTTTCGACACGGCGCGCCTCGGCGAAAAGTTGGCCGTCGAGCAATCGGAATTCCTCGTCGATGGCGCGCAGGTAATCGCGGTAGGTGATGCGCAACTCGAGCAAGTCATCGTCATCGACCAGTTTTATAATCACGGCGAAGATGTGATCCATTTGACGCCGGGCAAACTGTTGCGACCGGCGCAGCTCGGCGATCAAATCCTTGCGCGCCATGGCTTCCCATTGCAATGCGTTCAAACGGTTTGCCTGAGCCTCGATCGAGCTGAGCAGACCCACGACTCGATGGTTTTCGCCGGACCAGCGATGCAGCGTCAAGATACCGCAGATCGCCGACACAGTGATAAAAATCGCCACCGACCAGATCAACCATTCCTTGCGCGACTCCAGTTTCTCGATGATGTCCATAGAACAAACGCCCATCTAGCGCGCGGGATGATACTGAGCCCGCTCTTGACCGCAGAGGTCTCTGCCCCTCTTTGGCAACCCCAGTTAATCGCACCACGTCTCAACCGGCGTGGCCGACGTCAATTATCCGCATCCGACCGACCCGCATTCCAATATCAAAGACAAGCGGGGGCCACAAGTCCTCGAATTTGACCTGTGGCCCCCGCAAGTAGGGAAAGAATCTTGGATGGGTTAGGAAGGGAAGGCTACGCCGCCTCTTCCATCTTCTTGGTGTAGCTGCCGCTGCGCGCGGCGCTGTTCATCTTGGCGCGATGGTAGAAGATTTTTTGCGCCGCGGCGACATTGGCCGCTTCGCCCTTCCAGGCTTTGAGCGCGGGGTCTTGCAGTGCGCGGGCATAAGAGAAGCTTACTTGCCAGGGGTGCGGCCCCATGGTGTTCATCGCATTCAGATGCTCGGTGGCGCTCACCGCGCTTTGGCCACCGGATAGAAAGGCGATGCCCGGCACGGCGCCCGGCACGGTCCGCTTCAAACAACGAAGCGTCCGCTCGGCAACCTCGGCGACGCCCGCTTGCCGTGCATTGTCTTTACCGGAGACCACCATACTCGGTTTGAGAATCATGCCTTCCAGGTGCACCCGCTGATCTAACAGCGTCGAGAATGTGATGCGCAATGTCGCTTCGGTTACTTCCTCGCAGCGTTCAATCGTGTGGTTCCCGTCGAGCAAGACTTCCGGCTCGACGATCGGCACGATGCCGCCTTCCTGACAGAGCGCCGCGTAGCGCGCCAAGGCGTGGGCGTTCTGCACAAGACAATTATGCGTTGGGATGGCGTCGCCGATGGTGATCACGGCGCGCCACTTGGCGAACTTGGCGCCAAGCTCTTTATATTCTTTGACCCGCGCGCGCAGGCCGTCCAGACCTTCGGTCACCGATTCTCCGGGAAAGCCCGGAATATCGACTGGGCCTTTGTCGACTTTGATACCCGGGATGATGCCCTTCTTGGACAAGACTTGGGAAAACGGCGTGCCGTCGCTCGCCGCCGTGCGTAGCGTTTCGTCGAACAGAATCACGCCGCTGATCGCTTCTTCAATTCCCTTAGTCGTGAAAAGCAGCTCCCGATAGGCGCGCCGGTTATTTTCGTTGGAGTCGATTTTAATGCTATCGAACCGCCGTTTGATCGTCCCCATGCTTTCGTCGGCGGCCAAAATCCCTTTCCCCTTAGCCACCATCGCTTGAGCGATCGTTTCGAGTTCCTGATTTGACATGGCCATCATGCCTCCTTATGAGATTTTGCAATGATTCATTTTACATTCTATGAGTTCTCTGGCAAGGGGAGAGTTTCAATGGAATTGAGAGATTTGCAACACTCTGCTATGACGGCATTCACTCGGGAGGAATCATGTTGAACTTGATCATGCACTGGCTGGTTAGCGCGGTGAGTTTGGTAATCGTCGCCTATCTAATCCCCGGCATCCAATTACAAGGCGTCGGCCCGGCGTTGATCGCGCCGATCGTCATCGGGCTGGTTAACGCAACCGTCGGTTTCATCGTAAAGATCGTCACCTTCCCGATTACCATCCTCTCGCTCGGACTATTTTTGCTTGTGATCAACGCCCTCATGCTGATGTTCGCCGCCTACCTCGTACCAGGATTTGCCGTCGCCGGATTTTGGTCAGCCTTCGTCGGTGCCATCGTGCTCAGCATCGTCAGCATGATTTTACGTTCGCTGTTCAACTGATCTCGCGAGCGGCCTACCCATCCAAAATTTGCCGCGCTAACAAAGCTAAGCGTGGTGCCGACAATTAATTGCCCTGAACGCGAACCACGAAATCTCTGTGCACCGCGCTGTTAAGCGGCGGCAAAACGCTCACTTCGCCAATGGATCGGGCCTGAGCTGGAAGTGCACGGCGAGCGGCTTGGAGCCCTTGCCGTTCTCCATCAGCCACGGCGCACGGTCGCCGCTCGAGCTCCACAACCCGCGGCCTTTCCAGCCGGCCTTGGGATCGTCGATGCGCCCGTCGAAGCCTTTGGCGTAAAAGCCCATCGGGTAGGGCACGCTCAACCGGATCATCTTACCGTCTGTCATCGCGATCAGCCCATTGTTCAAGTTGCCGGTAGACATCGGCACGTCCTCGCCGAGGCCGAAGGTGTTGTGCTGATCGACCCAGGAGTAATAGCTCGACTCGGCGCTGTTCTGTCCGATCCCCTGAAAACCGGGACCGGGATATTGAAAAAACGCCCAGCCCTCCGGGCAGTGATCGCCGGTCGCCTTCGGCCCGTTCAGGGGACCTTTGCACTTCCTCCGGTCGAAGCTGGCGAGATGGCCGCTTGCCAACGAAGCCCACACCACGCCTTTCTTGTCGATATCCGCGCCGCGGATACCGAAGCCGGGCAACGGCACTTTGTAGATCTCCGCGAGCGCTGTCTCTTCGGGCTTGGGCCCGGGCGCAATGCGCACAACAGCGCCCGGATAAGCCCTCGTGGAACCCCAAACTGAACCGTCCACGGGGCTCGGCATCACAGCGTAGAATCCCGCTGAAATCCGCTTGTCCTTAGTCAGGTCTACCGCCTGATTGGGCTCGACGTACTCGTCCCGCTTGCCATTACCGTTGGTGTCGAGAATCATCGGCGTCCAGCCCTGGGATCTCGCGAGATCGCCCGTCTCGTCAAGCATCTTCGTATTAATCCATCCCAAGACCTGCCCGCCGCCGCTTGTCCACAGCGTTTCGTTGGCATCGTAACCGAACTGGAGATGATGCGTGCCGAAACAAGTGTCAACAAACATGTATTGTCGGGTCTTAGGATCGAGCATCGTGATCTGGCGGTTCGTCCGCTCCAAGGGGAAACGCCTGGCAGACGGATGGTCGGAGCCCTTTTTGCAGAAGTCGGGATTATTGGGGCCGCGAACTGCCGCCGCGAACCAAACGCGCCCCTTGCGGTCGAACATGCCGTTGTGATTGTTCGCCTTGCTCGTCCAGATCAGCTCATCGCCCCAGTAAGGCGAAGATTGCAGGTTCTTGTCGCTTGCCGCATGGCCCGGACCCACCGCCATCGGCGTATTGGCATCCCGCACAGGCACCACGACATTCACGGCGGTGTGCTTGAGCGGATCGAGGATTGGCATCAAGTCGGTGCTATGCTCGGCAGACCCATACAGCAGGCCATAGGCATTAACTGTCGGGTCGCGCCTATCTGAGGAGATCAGGTCGTGCAGGTAATGCTTATCGGTGAGCCAGTCCCAGGTGGTGACCACGATGTTTCGTTCGACCCCCTGCGGCCGCGTGGGCTTGGTATGGGGTAACTCGCCCTTGCCAATGCGGTCCGTCCAATCCGCGAAGTAGCGCAAGGGTGCGCCGCCGAGATCCTTGACCGCTATGTTGGACATCGACTCGCCGGCTTGTCCGGATTGGATACGGCGACGCCAGGCCTCCTCGGAAGTGGTAAACTTGCCGAACGGGAAAGGCAACTCGGACGGAAACGTGCGCATGGAGCGCTGGCCTATCGAATGGCAGTTGGCGCAACCGTTGCTCTTCATCAAGTTCAGATATTCATACTGCGTCAGCTTTGCGGGAATTTGACCGTTGCCGCCGAACTCGCTCTTATCCGGTATCTTCATCATCGAATACCAATAGATCGCCGGATAGTATTGCGCCGCGGCCGCATCGTTGGGCGCCACGACCGCCTTTAAATTTAGAATTTTCCCCGGCGCCGCTTTCACCTTCGGCGAATCGACCAAGCCGTAGCCGCGCACCCAAATGCTGTAATTGGCTTTGGGCAGATCCGGCAAGACATAGCGACCGTAGTCATCGGTCACCACCATTCTGGCGAATCGGGTCGGCAGGTCGGCGGTTTCCGCAATCACCCACACCCCTGCTTCCGGCCCCTTCGTACTCGCCACCACGCCGCCGATATCGTCTTTGTCGATGGCGACCGACGCGCTCTGCTGGCTGCTCAACTCATGCGTCAGGTCAAAAACGCTCAGCGCGAGCGCAAATACGCCCAAGCGTAGTGATTGTCTCAGTTTCACATTTAACTCCCTGGGTAAATTACCGTGCCGAAGAGTGACTGGAGAGTAACCGAAATCCAATGAGCGAGTCAACGACGCTACCACGTCGCCGGCGAGTCACAAAATTCGGGAGAATCACAGCGGCCCTCAGATCGTTTCCGCGACATAAAATCCGCCGTGGCTCTTCCTGGTCTGCAAGCCCTCAACCGCGGCGCGAAATGATTTGTAAGACTCCATGCCGCGCCAACGCGCCAAATGTTCCTTGCTCTCCCACAAAAGAATCACGATCACCGCCGACGGATCGTCATCGCCACAGAGAATCTGACCGCCGGTCGAACCCGCCGACTTACAACCCTGCACCGCTTCGCGGTAAATCTTGACGTACTCCGCTCGCTTCGCCGGGTCGACGGTTTGGAAACGCACCTCGTAGACCATAGTGGCCTCCGTTTTTTTGGTTATTAAGATTTCCTGTGAAGAAACATTCACCCCAGAGCGAAACGCGCGGGTTTCAAAACCGTCGCTACGAATCTCATTTCCTATTTGCGTGCTTTGCGTTCATTGAGGCTAAACTCCGATTCCGAATTTTCTTCTTTCTATGTGACCTTTGTGGTTAATCGCCTTCGCTCCGGCTCTTGCTTCTTCTCCAACCGTAGCGTGAAGTCGTTTTTCTCGATGAACACCTGACTACAATCCTTGCGCTTGGCGAGTTCTCCGATTAATCGCACCAGCGGTTGAGTCACGCTTAGATACTCTTTCGGCGCGCCGGCGGCGAGCATCGCGTCGACGGCGGTATCGCCGGCGATGACGCGCAGCACCAGCTCTTCGTCCGATACGCCCGCGGCGAATTTCTTGCGCACCTCTTGAAGCGATAAGTCCGGCGGCGACCAATTCTGCCAATCCTTGGCCCGCGCGCGGCTGAGAATCTTGTCCTTGACGCTGGCGTCCATCACCGCGGGCGCTTCCTTGCCCCATTGGCCGAGCGCGTATTGAATCGTCTGATCCGTTACTTCTTTGTAGCGCTCGCCGGTGATCACGTTGATCGCCGCCTGGCTGCCGACGAACTGCGCCAGCGGCGTCACCATGATCGGATAACCGAACTCGGCGCGCACCCGGCCACACTCTTCCAATGTTTCCTGCATCTTGTTTTCCATCCCCAGGGTGCGCAATTGAAAACGCAGATTGGAAATCATCCCGCCGGGCACCTGGTGCAGATACTGCGCGTGATCGTACTCGCGCTGCGCGCCCACCGGATGGCCTTCCAACTTGCCGATGAATCGAAAATGATCCTCCACCGGCTTGATCGCGGCTAAATCGACCAGCGGATGATAGCCGAGCGCCGCGGCGTTGCCCGCGACGTTGAAAATCGAAGGTTGCGCCGAACCATTGGCCAACGGCGGTATCGCCGTGTGCACAGTATCGACGCCGAGCTTGATCGCTTCTAAATAGTTAAACGGCGCCATGCCGTTATTGCAGTGGGCGTGGAACTCCAGTGGAACGTCGCCGATGTTTTGCTTGATCAAAGGAATGAGCGCGCGGGTCCGGTCCGGCGTGAGCAAACCACCAACATCTTTAAAGCAAATCCGGTAAGGTTTGATCGCCGCCGCTTGACGCGCCCGCATCGCGAAGTACTCGTCGTTGTGGCGCGGCGAGACGGTATAGATGATGTTGACGATCACTTCCATGCCAAGCTTCTGCAGCGCGGCGATCTCGACGGCGGCGGCATCGTAATCGTTCCATGGATCGGAGGAGCGCGTGAGCGTGATGCCATGCGCGACCACGCGCTCGATCATCAGCAGGCGCACCGAGCGCGGGATTTTTTCGAAACCCGAAGCCAGCCCGCCGTGATAACGCAGCCGCGTGCGGCGAAATTTCTTGGCCCCAAGCCCCATCCAGTCCCAGGGATTTTCCTTATGCTCTTTGATGTACTTGATGTAACCGGCGAAACCGAAAAACTCCATGGACTCAAAGCCGCAGCGGTCCATCTGTTCGGCGATCGCCAGCATCGCGCCGGTTCGCATCCCCAACGCCCACAAGCTCAATGAGCCATCTCGCACCGTGGTGTCGATAAAGTGAATTTCGTTCATCATCTCACGCCAATTTTCTTTTCGTTACAGATACTCGGACTTACTCCCGCCAAGCCTGTCCTGAGTCCAGTCGAAGGGGCGCAAAGTACGCCGAGTTCGGAATCGAAACCTAAATAATTTTACAATCTATCTTGTTCTTTTTTTCCGACCTTTGCGGCCTTGGCGTCTTTGCGGGAGATATTCCGATTTTCGGTTGCGGCGGAGCCGTGCTAGGCACTTTGTAGTCAATTCCCTTCTCAAACGCTGTACGCCCACTAATCGGAAACTTGCAGCACCCGCGGCGGACCTTCTCCCATCCAGCGCATGACGGCGGTCACTAATCCCACGGTTGCGGCATCGAGATTTTGATCCAGTAAGAAATGATCGAGCCCCAATTCAGCGACCGTAATGCCACCGGGTAAGATCATATCGGATAAAAGCAGAATGCCGTCGTTGGGCCCATGCTTGCTCAGCGGCGTGAAGCCCGCGCGCGCCCAAGACGACACACTGCCCGAGAGCGGGATACCGAAATAATTCACCACCAGGATGTGATCCGGCAGGCGAAAGCTCTGAAAACGTCGCCGGCTCCTTTCGGTCATGAGACTCTGCATCCCGGCGACATTGACCGCGCCGACAAAATCTTCCACTTCCGGCAAGAGCTGCTCGTCGGTAAGCGGCGTGCCTTGGAGAGCGCCGACGGTGTTGATCCAGGCAACCACGTGGCGCGTCGCGGCGCCGCCCAACCTTGTTAAGGCCAGCGCGACTTCCGGCCCCGACTTGCTGGCGCTGATCACAATCAGGCGCCGGTCGCTCTGCGCTCGTGCGCCAATCGCCGCGGCCACGATATCCGCATTGGTCTCGACCGCGCCATCCTCGACGGTCTCGACGAAATGAAACGGCAGGTCGATTCGTTGCAGCGCCTGCTTCGGCACGGCGAAATCCCCGCCGGTGATTGGCAGCCGCTTATAGAGATATGTGGGAATGAACATGACTTCGTAATCGGCAGCGCCGTTGGGCAGTTTCAAACGTTTTTGACTGAAGGCCCTTCGGTTTTCTTCAAACAGCTCTCGAAAGCGCCGATTTTCCGGGACGCGAATAATCCGGTCGGCCAAATACGCAGCCGCGAAGTCAACTGAGAATTCTTCGCTCAATCGCTTCAGCTCGGCGCGATCCGGCAAGTCGTTCCGCGAATTCTTGTAAGTATCGGCAATTCGTCCGTCGAGCGCAGGATTGTTCCGTTGACCGGAAAGATAGCTGGCAAGATAGTAGCGCGCCACTTCCGCGTCGACTCGCGTATCGATCGCCTGCCCGCCGATCCGGCCGCGTACCGGCAGACCGGCGCACGCCGGCAACAGCAGTAGCGCGAAGAGCCAACAGATTAAACAACTCTCGGCTCGAAGCCGCGGGATTTGAACAATGCCGACTGAAAGTCGACTGCCCCTTCCGTCTTTCCCGCGAAAGCGGGAATCCAGGTTCTCCGTTATCTCCACTACCTCACCGCCCTGGATGCCCGCCTGCGCGGGCATGACCGATTCTCTCTTAGTCAGACGAGGGATTTCAACCATCCCCGAGGGGAACATTAAATGGAATGAAATGTTGCTCATTTTGTCTGTGAAATTTGTCGCGGCACGCTTCTGGAATCGGCCGGATCGCTGCCGGCGAGAATTTCGTCACCGTCTAAATAACCATCCAGATCACGATCGATGGCGCTGCGCCGTCCATCGCCCGGCGGCACACAAGTGAAAGTCACCGGCTCCCCGGCGCGGCGATAGCGATCTAGCAAATCGCCGAGTGGTAGCGGCAACTCCGCGCCCCGGTCGCCGTAAAAAACCTGGTTGCGCAACAACCAACCCCGCTGCACTTTTTCTTCCCATGCCCGCACGATTAGATCGCAATCGCCCAGCGCGGCGCGTGTGGTCATCAAGTCGAGCATTTGCCGGTCGCCGACGGATAGTTCGCCGGTGACCGTGAGCTGCCGGCCAACCAACGGCGCCATGCCAGTGTCGAACGCCATGATGTAGTGATGTAATTGGCGCCGAATGACATCCTTTTCCGCTTCGGTTTGGCCGGGAAAGAAAAAGACCTCGAAGCGAAGAAAGCTCACGACGCTCTCGACCGTGCCGTCATGGAGAAAACCGAACCCTGAAACTTGCGGCCCGCCGGCGTTGAAGCGGCCGATCTTGTCATAGAGGTTACGCAGCTGCGGGGTTTTCATGTCGCGGCCGATTTGGAAGCCTTCGAAGTTCACTAACCGATTCGTGCCGAGCGGGAGTTTGTGACAACCGGCGCAATTCTGATCGCCGGCATCGGACAGAAACGGTCCGGTGAAAAAATCGAATCCTGCTTTTTGCTCGCCGTCCATGCCGCGGTCGAGCCGTTGATGGGGATTGGGCGGATAGCGAATCGTCAGGATGAAGCGCGCAAAAGCCTCCATCGCTGCGTCGTGAATTTCCGCAGCGCGCCCCATTAGGGAAACGAAAGCCGGATTAAAATCCTTAAAGCTCGCGATGTCTTCACCGGGCTTATAGGGTACGCCGAAACGATCGCCGCGCCAGTGAAATGGCGCGGTATTCGCCAGACCGCGCAAGCTCTGCGTCGTCATCGGTCCCTTGAGCGGATGCAAGCTCTGCCGCGGCGCGCCGATGCCGATATTTCTGAGCGCGACGGGATAATCGAAACTCGGCCCGACGGGCCCGCCCAAGTCCCAGGCCAAACCGTCCATATCGCCGAAAACATGGCAAGTGGCACAGGAAAGATCGCCGAAGCGCGAGGTCGAAGTCGCGTCGTAAAAAAACGGCCGGCCGGCGCGCACGACCGCCGGTGTCGGATTGTGCCGCAAAGGAATCGTCGCGATCGCTTGACGCGCGGGCAAATCGACGACGGAGATCGTCCCGTCGAGATGGTTCAAAACGTAAAGCCGCTGTCGTTTGGCATCGAGGGCCAAACCGCCGGGGCCAAATCCTACTCTGATCCGGTCGACGACATTGCCTGCGCCGTCGAGCACACCGACATTGCGTGAACCGAACGCCGCGACGTAGGCTTGTTTGCCGTCGGGAGAAAAAACCATGTCCAACGGTTGTGCCAAACTAAGTTCGCGCTCCGCCTCCGCCACGGCATATACAGATCCATCGATATGGCCAACATGGCGATTCAAGTTGACGGCATGAACGCGATTGGCCTTGGTTTCGTTAAGCAGAATGCGGCTCACACGATTGTCGGCGAACTTGCCCTGCAAACGCGGTTCAAGCGGCAGGAAATTTTTCGCCTCGGTATGCGTTACCCAAATCTCACCGCTCCCTGGTTGCACCGCCAAGTTGAAGAGTACGGTGCCAACGCCACTGACGGTCTCGACCACTCTTGGCTCTTTCGCCGCGGCATCGAGCACGAACACGTCAGAGTCTGGCAGCTCGAACGGCACCGCGGCCGACCAGTCGCGCTCCTCATAGTCGCGCCAACCGCGTTCGCCTCGTCGCACGATGGCGCCCTGCTTGGGCACGCCGGAATAATGAAATTTTTCGAACTGCAAGTGCTTCGCCTTGCCAAGGCGTAGCGCATCTTCACCCGAGACCGTCGTCGTGCCGTTGCCGGACAAGAAGATCGCTGCATAGACAAATCTCCCGTCGGCGGACGCCGCCAGCGCGCGCGGCTTGGCACCGAAGAGCGTGATAATTTTTGGCGTCGCGCTTGGATCGTCGGCGCTAAAGCCCCAAACTTGAGCGCGTCCGATGCCCGCCGTCAGGGTTTCATCGCGCCGCGCCGTCGCGACGAATACGCGGTCGCGCTGCGGACCGCCGACAGCAATGCCGCGCGGCTCATCGCCAACTTGGAGCGTATGCAACAGCCGCGGCCGAGTCGGATCGCGGATGTCGACCACGCTCACCGAGTCGGATAGATGATTTACCACCCAAGCTTCGCCGCCGCGCAAAGCGATCGCCACCGGACGCAGGCCCACCGAGGTCTCTCCAACCGAACGCAAACTTTCGCCGCGGGTGTCGAAGATCTCCAAGCGATCGTCGGCTGTGTTGAGCGCGTAAAGATAGCGCCCGTCATCGGCAAGCGCTAAAGGCCGAACCGGTTCAGTCTCAAAATTGGTGAACCCATCGGATGGCGATGACACGTGGGGCCGAAGCTCCATCGGTGTCTCAAGCGAGCCGGAGCCACAGCCGGCGATCAGGCCGATGCAAAACACGAGCGGCAAAGTTAATGATCGATCAAAATGCGACTGGAACCTTGTCGTGCCAACCATAATGGGTGCAACTTTTGGGCGTAAGTTGTTCGGACGATGAACGCCGCTGCGTTCAGGGTTAACACAATTTCACCGTTTACGTCGATAACAAGGAGTCGAAAAGGAGCTGCTAACCGCGGCTCATTGCTGAATCACGCTCTTCACCAGCTCGGTGATCCGTTCGATATCAGTCAGACTTACGTTTGGCTCGCATGGCAGCTCGACTAAATCGGCCCACGCGCGCTCCGCGTGCGGCAAATGATCCCACACGCAGCAGCTAATGGACGAGAGTAAATGGATCGGCACGTAACTGCCTTGCACCTCGTAACCAGCAGCCCCCAACGCGGCGATGAGCCGCGACGCCAAATCATCGCCATGCCGCCGCGCCCCGACTCGAATCACTTGCGTCAGGCAAGCCGAACCCGTTCGATGGGTGATCAGCTCGATCCCTGGACAATCTTCCAACGACTCCCGATAGGCCTGCACTCGCGCCCGGCGCGCCGAGATGTTTTCACCAAGGGTTTGCATCAGACTCGATGCCACCGCCGCGGCGAGATTGCTCATCCGTTCGACACGGTAACGTGACGGCGGCGCACCCGGCGCTGGTCGGGCCGTCGCAAGCGCGGACTTCAACGACAGCGTCCAGCGCCGTAAGCGGCGCCACATAACGGTCGAGAAAAGACTTTCAATAGCCGGAGCCATACCAGCCCGCGACAGATAGGTCTGAGAGAATTTGGCGGCAATGTACTTGTCGCGCGAAACCGCTACGCCACCGCCGAGTCCAAAACAGACTTTCTCGGCGCCGAAGCTCAAGATGCCAGCATCGCCGAAACTACCCATCGGTCGGCCATCGATGGCCGCGCCTAACGCCTGTGCCGCATCGTCGATGACGCGAATGTTCCGGCCACCAAGCAGTTCAACGATGCGATCGATCTCGGCGGGATTGCCAAACAGATGCGGCACAATGACCGCTTTGGTTTTTTGCGTCAGCGCGGCTTGAACAGTTTCGACGGTGAGATTGAGCTCGCCGCCAACATCGGCAAGAACTGGCGTCGCGCCGACTGCCAGCACCGGCGGCACCACCGCTGTACAGCAAAACGTCGGCAGCACGACCTCATCGCCCTCGCGCACGTCGCAAGCGCTGAGCGCGAGTTCAAGCGCCAAACTGCCTGAGCCGCAAAGCACCGCAGCGGCGACGCCGAACGGCTCAACGACTTGCGCTCTGAGAGTTCCGATCTGCGGCCCATCGATGATGCGGCCCGATAGCAGGCAGTGAAGAATGCTTTGGTAGGTCTCGCGATTCCAGTAAGGAACAGCGAGGGGAACACGGGGAAAGGATGAAGGCGGAAGAATAAAGGATAAAAAACTCGGAGCATGTGACTCAGTCTCAAATCCGATCACTTCACCCTTCATCCTTCCGCCTTGTGAGTCTGAACTTCCGTTTGCATACTTTGCATTGCAATATCTCAAAATTTGCGCGGCTCGCGCAAATTTTTCGGTGATCTGGAATGCTCGAACATGGGGATTGACTCCCGCCAAGCATGTCCTGAGCCTCGTCGAAGGGGCGCAAAGCACGCCAAGTTCGGAATCGAAAGATTGATAATTTTACAAACCATTCTGTT